>Ga0182024_10001187_pt1 | contig 67560 bp, 59 predicted proteins | sample P32metaG_FD_120480 | JGI IMG/M metagenome (GOLD analysis project Ga0182024, IMG submission 120480) | Permafrost microbial communities from Stordalen Mire, Sweden - P3-2 metaG (Illumina Assembly) | ecosystem: Environmental > Terrestrial > Soil > Wetlands > Permafrost | place: Sweden: Stordalen... | reverse complement strand
GTCGAGTTTGTGAAAGAGAAGAAGCTGACCAAGGCGATGCGCGGGCATTTTTCGAAGCACAACCTGCCACCGGTGAAATTTGTGCGCGAGGTTGGGATCGAAGTCGATGCCCCCGGCGAAACCACCGAGGGCGTGATCAAGCCGGGCGACCGCATCCTGGTCGATATTTTTGAAGGCGAGCGCTTTGTCGATGTCATTGGAGTCAGCAAGGGGCACGGCTTTCAGGGTGTAGTGAAGCGCCATCATTTTAGCGGCGGCCCGAAGTCGCACGGTTCGATGTTTCAGATTACCGGTTCGATCGGCTCATCGGCGTTTCCGTCGCGCGTATTTAAAGGCATGCGGATGTCGGGGCACATGGGCAACACGCGAATTACGACCCGCAACCTGCGGATTCTCGGCGTGGATAAAGACGAGAACCTTTTAGTTGTTGAAGGCAGTGTGCCGGGCGCGAATGGCGGCTACATCATGATCAATAAAGCCAAGAAGCCGCCGCGAGAGCGCCGCGGATTTGCCGGCTCGGCGACGGTCGATCCGTTGAAGGCGGCGAAGAGGGCGGCTAAGAAGGGGTAAGGGCGGTAGCCAGTACCCAGTAACCAGTACTCAGTAATGCGAGAAAGAATATGGCAACTATTGATGTCTACAATCTGAGCGGAGCGAAGGCGGGGTCGCTCGAACTGGCCGATGAAGTTTTCGGCGCGGTCAACGAAGACCTGCTCTGGGAAGCGATCACGCACTATCGCGCCGCGGCGCGTGCGGGCACGCATGCCACCAAGAACCGCTGGCGAGTCTCCGGATCGGGCAAGAAGCTGTGGAAGCAAAAGGGCACCGGCAGGGCGCGTATCGGCTCGATTCGTTCTCCACTGTGGCGCCATGGCGGCACAGTGCATGGACCGCAGCCGCGCTCCTACGACTACGCCTTCCCGAAGAAGAAGCTGCTGGGCGCGTTGCGCTCGGCCCTGGCCTCGAAGTTTGCCGATGGCAAGCTGATGGTGGTGAAGTCGTTCGACGTGAAGGAACCAAAGACGAAGCTGTTTCGCGAGGCGCTCGACAAGCTGAAGATCGAGGGCACGACGCTTCTCGTCGATATTTCGACGGCGGAAAACAAGAATCTTGAACTCAGTTCGCGCAATATCGACGGCCTCGAACTGGTGCGGGCGAACGAAGTGCATCCGTATCACATCATGCGTTACACCCACGTGGTGTTCGCGCAACCGGCGCTCGAGAAGCTGCAGGATTCGCTGAAGAAATCGGCCTCGCGGCGTTCGCATGACGCCGAGCCGGATGAAACGCCGAAGAAGAAACCAGCGCGGCGTTCGCGTAAGGCGAAGGCGGAGGTGGCCTGATGAAATCCGCCTATCAGATTATCCAGAAGCCGGTAATCACAGAAAAAGGCCTCGGAATTAAAGAAACGCAGAACACGCTGGTGTTTCAGGTGGCTCCTAAGGCGACGAAGACCGAGATCAAAGAAGCAGTCCAATCGATCTTCAAAGTAAAAGTCGCGTCGGTGCGCACCGCGAATTATCCCGGGAAAGAACGGCGCCGGGGCAAGTTTACCGGCTACCGTCCGGATTGGAAGAAGGCGTACGTACGGTTGAAGAGCGGCGAGAAGATGCCGGAGTACGCGCAGAATCTATAGCAGTCAGCACTCAGCATTCAGTCAGTGGAATGAATGGTAACGCTTAAGAGCTAACGGCTAAGAGCTAAAGGCTGATTTTATGGCAATTAAAACTTACAGACCGACAACGCAGACGTTGCGCTATCGCACCTCGGTTACGACCGACGATATTACTTCGTCCACGCCGCATAAGGCGCTGGTCGAGGGCAAGATCCGTTCCGGCGGACGACGCAATTCGGGCGACACGACCATGCGCTTTCGCGGCGGCGGCAACAAGCGCAAGTTGCGCACGATTGATTTCAAGCGCGACAAGCACGGCATTCCGGCGACGGTCGTCACCATCGAATACGATCCGGGCCGCTCGGCGCGCATTGCCTTGCTGAGCTATGCCGACGGCGAGAAGCGTTACATTGTCCAGCCCGATGGCTTGAAGGTCGGAGCGAAGATTCTGAGCGGTCCCGAGGCCGACATTCTGGTGGGAAACGCCTTGCCGCTGCGGAATATTCCGCCGGGCACGACGATTCACAACATCGAGCTGCGTCCGGGCAAGGGCGCGCAGATGGTGCGCTCGGCGGGCGGTTCGGCGCAGTTGATTGCCAAAGAAGGCGACTACGGACTGGTGAAGCTGCCTTCCGGCGAGACCCGCAAAGTGGTGCTCGATTGTTTAGCGACCATCGGGCAGGTCGGAAACACCGACCACGAAAACGTCACCTGGGGCAAGGCAGGACGCACGCGCTGGGTGGGGAAGCGTCCGCATAACCGCGGTGTTTCGATGAACCCGGTGGATCATCCGCATGGTGGCGGCGAAGGCAAGACTTCGGGTGGACGGCATCCGGTGACGCCGTGGGGCCAGCCGACACGCGGCTACAAGACGCGGAACAATAAGCGGACCGATGCGTTTATCGTGAAGGATCGCAGGCAAAAGGGATAAGGCAAAGATTCAAGGTTTCTAAGGAAAAACCAGCAGCTTTGGTTCGGCACCACTGAGAGCTGAAAGCTGAGAGCTGAGAGCTGACTTTATGGCACGTTCAACTAAAAAGGGACCGTTCGTGGACTCGCACCTGGCGACGAAAGTCGAAGGCATGAATGCGCGCAACGAAAAGAAAGTGCTGCGGACGTGGTCGCGGCGCTCGACGATTATTCCGGAGATGGTCGGCCACACCATTGCCGTACACAACGGACGGAAATTCATCCCCGTCTATGTGACCGAGAACATGGTGGGGCACAAGCTGGGCGAATTCAGCTTTACCCGCCAGTTTAAGGGGCACTCGATGAAAGCGGCGACGGAAGTGGCGGCGAAGCCGGCGGGCGTGCCGGGCGGTCCAGGAGCGATCACGCCGTCGGCGCCGAAGGCGTAAGAACGGCTTCGAACTTTCGGGCGATGAGCTTCGGGCTACGAGCTAAGGGCCGAACTTTAAAGGCAAAAAGGTTATGGAATTTCGAGCGGAAGCTAGATACATGCGGGTCTCGCCGCAGAAGGCGCGGCTGGTGCTGAACTTGATCAAGGGACGTCGCGTGGAAGAGGCGCGCAATACGCTCGCCTTCACCAAAAAGCGGGTGGCGGCGACGGTTGCGAAGCTGTTGCAGTCGGCGATCGACAATGCCAATTTCCTGAGCACCGAAAAGGGCCTGGATGTTGAACTCGACAACCTGTATGTGAAGCATGCGGTGGCGAACGATGGGCCGCGCATGAAGCGTATCCGTCCCGCACCCATGGGCCGCGCCTACCATTATGTGCGGCGCATCGCGCATCTGGAGATTGTGCTGGCGGAGAAGAACAAGAACGGCGCGGAGGTTGGAACCTCGGCAACGGCAGGGCCCAAGACGAAACCGGCGGCGCGGCCGCATACCAAGCCGAAGACCAAGGCGAAAGCGCCGGCGAAGAAGAAAGTGGTTGGCAAGAAAGCTACGGCTAAGAAGTAAAGCGTCGTTCGCTGTTCGGCGTTCGCGAAAAGCGGGCAGCGAATTGCGAACAGCGAACAGCGAATAGCGAGGATTTTAGGAGCAAAGATGGGACAAAAAGTTCATCCATACGGATTCCGGCTCGGCTACACCAAGCCGTGGAAGTCGCGCTGGTTTGTCGAGAAGGATTACGACAAGCTGCTGCTTGAGGACTACAAGCTCAAGGCGGAGCTGAAGGACAAGCTCAAGTCGGCGGGCGTGAGTTCGGTCGAGATCGAGCGTCCGGGCAACAAGCTGCGCATCATTATTAAGACGGCGCGCCCCGGGATCATCATCGGTCGCAAGGGCGCGGAAATCGACAAGCTCAAGCAGGACTTGCAGAAGAAGACGACGCGCGAAGTGCATGTCGATATTCAGGAAGTGCACAAGCCCGAGCTCGATGCGCAACTGGTGTCGGAGTCGATTGCGCTGCAACTCGAAAAGCGCGTGGGCTTCCGGCGCGCGATGCGCAAGTCGGTCGATTCGGCGCTGCGCTTTGGCTGCAAGGGAATTAAAGTCCGCGTCAGCGGCCGCCTGAATGGCAACGAAATCGCGCGCTCGGAATGGTATCTGCAAGGCCGGTTGCCGTTGCACACGCTGCGCGCCGATATCGATTACGGCTTCACCGAAGCGCGCACGACCTATGGCGTGATTGGCGTGAAGGTGTGGGTTTATAAGGGCGAAATTCTCCCGACGAAAAAGCGGGAAGCAACACCGGCTCGGGAAGTGGCTACGACCGGAGCGTTTTGAAAATCAGTAACCAGTACCCGCTTCGGTATTTGAGTACCGAAAGCTAAGTGCTAAAGGCTAAGGGCTGATTTATGTTGATGCCGAAGAAAGTTAAGTACCGCAAGCAGCAGCGCGGGCGCATGACGGGGAAGGCCTGGCGGGGTGGCACGCTCGCGTTCGGCCAGTACGGGCTGAAGGTGCTGGAGCCGGGATGGATCACCGACCGCCAGATCGAAGCGAGCCGCGTCGCGATGACACGATTTGTCAAGCGCGGCGGAAAGATCTGGATCCGTTTGTTTCCGGACAAGCCTGTCACGAAGAAGCCGGCCGAAACCCGTATGGGCAAGGGCAAGGGCGCTCCCGATCACTGGGTCGCGGTGGTAAAGCCGGGGAAGATTCTGTTCGAGATGGAAGGCGTCACCATTACCGACGCGAAAGAGGCGATGCGCCTCGCCTCGCACAAGCTTCCGCTGCGGACGACGTTTGTGAAGCGCGAAGTGTTTTAGGCGGCGGGGACGCGAGCGGGGGGAAGCAGATCCTTCGCTTCGCTCAGGATGGCAAATGTATGGGTAGGGGATTATGAAGGCAGAAAAAATTCGTAACTTGACCGACGACGAGCTCAACCACCAGCAACGGGATCTGGCCGATCAGCTCTTCAAGCTGAAGTTCCAGATGAATATGGGACAGACGGAGAGCCTGAAGAAGATTCGCGGGCTGCGCCGGGATATTGCGCGCGTGCAGACCGTCCTGCGCGAGCAGGAACTGGCCGCGGTTAAAACCGAGACGCATACAACTGAAACTCGGAAGACCGAGATCAGCAAGGCGCAGACTGGCAAAACGCAGAGTGGCAAAACGCAGAGTGGCAAAGCGCAGACCAGCAGAGCGGAGAAACGATAATGGCGGAAACCACGAGCCCGGCCGAAGCACGGAAGCCGCACCACAAGGAATTGATTGGGACCGTCGTCTCGAACAAGATGCAGAAGACGATTGTCGTCGAGGTCACGCGCAAGAAAGCGCATCCGATGTACGGGCGGGTGATCTCGATCCGGAAGAAGTTTTATGCCCACGACGAGAAGAACGAGACGCATCCCGGCGATGTGGTGAAGATCGAAGAGTCGCGGCCGCTGTCGAAGCTGAAGCGCTGGACGCTGAAGGAAATCGTGCGCAAGACGGCGCTGGTGCCGGAAGTGGACGTGGACGCCGGGTTGGGCGTTTCGGCGAAGTAAGCGGCCGCAGTTCCGGCGCTAGTCGCGGCGAAAGAGAAGGAGACCGAATATGGCCCTGATGATGAGATCGATGATCGAGGTTGCCGATAACTCCGGCGCACGCAAGCTGCAGATGATCATGCCGCTCGGCGGCTCGACTGGTTTGCATGCGAGCTTGGGCGACGTGATTACAGCGAGCGTGAAGGAAGCTGCGCCCGACGGTCAGGTGCAGAAGGGCAAAGTGGTGAAGGCGGTGATCGTGCGGACGCGGAAGGAGTACCGGCGGCGCGATGGAACCTATATCCGCTTCGATCAGAATGCTGCGGTGCTGATCAACGAGACGGGTGAGCCGGTGGGCACGCGCGTGTTCGGTCCGGTGGCACGCGAACTGCGCGAGAAAAAATTTTTGAAGATTGTGTCGCTGGCGCCGGAAGTTTTATAGGCGCGTGGCAGTTGCTGAGCAGCAGCGAGGGGAAGCAGGTCCTTCGCTTCGCTCAGGATGACAAAGAGACTTTGGAAGGGTTTGACAATGGGAACAGCAACTACGAAGGCGCACAAGCGAGTTGACATCCGCCGAAACGACAACGTGAAGGTGATGACCGGGAAGGATCGCGGAAAAGAACATCGCGTGCTGCGCGTGCTTCCCGACGAAGGCAAGGTGCTGGTGGAGCACGTGATGATGGTGAAGAAACACGTCCGCCCGAATCCGCAGCGCAACATCAAGGGTGGAATCGCCGAGCAGGAGCGGGCGATTCCTTTGTCGAATGTGGCTCTGGTATGCGCGACCTGCGGGCCGGTGCGCATCGGACACGAATATCGCGGCGATCGCTGGGTGCGAGTGTGCAAGAAGTGCGGGACGACGCTGGATAAATAGCATTTAGCCGTTGGCACTTAGCCTTTAGCTGTTGGTTGAGAGGCGAGCGGCGGTGGCGAAAAATTTGGGACTTACGAACCGGTACACGTCGAGCTTCAGAGCTAAGAGCTAATAGCTGAAGGCCGAACAATCCGAAACCGTGAGAGAGAAGGCAGCAGAAGCAATGGCAGACGAACAGAAAAAAGCGGAGCAGCAAAAAAAGGCGAAGCCGCCGAGAGCTGACAAGGGGCAGGCAGCGGCCGAGAAGCCGAGCGCGGAAGCTCCACGGCATGCGGCGAAAGAGCGGCCGCGGCTGCGGGCGCGCTTTGAGAAGGAAGTATCCGTCGCGTTGATGAAAGAACTGGAGCTGAAGAACCCGATGGCGGTGCCACGGTTGAATAAGATTGTCGTGAATATGGGCGTGGGCGAAGCGACGCAGAACGCGAAGCTGATCGATCCGGCGGTGAACGAACTGGGACAGATTACCGGGCAAAAGCCGGTGGTGACGCGGGCGAAAAAGTCAATTGCGGCATTCAAAGTCCGCGAAGGTATGCCGATTGGCGCGATGGTTACGCTGCGCGGCGATCGCATGTACGAATTCTTCGATCGCCTCGTGAGTATCGTCCTGCCGCGGGTGCGCGACTTTCGCGGAGTCTCGGCCAAGTCGTTTGACGGGCGCGGCAATTACACGCTGGGCTTGCACGATCAGCTGATTTTTCCGGAGATTGACTACGCGAAAGTCGACAAGCTGAAAGGCATGAACGTAACCATTGTGACGACGGCGGGCTCGGACGATCAGGCGCGGTCGTTGCTGAAGCATCTGGGCATGCCGTTTAGGGCGTGAAGTTTATCGGGTGATCGGATCATCGGGTGATCTGGTGATCGGAAATCTCGAATTAGGGTTCACTGAGAGCTGACAGCTTTAGGGCTGACAGCTGGTGTTAGGAGCGAATTTGACTACAGCCAAAAGAGTGAAGGACGCGAAGATAGAAAAGAAGTTTGATGAAGCGCGTGGCAAAGGGCCGAAGCCGAAGTTCTCGACGCGCAGGCATAACCGCTGCAAGATTTGCGGACGTCCGCGAGCCTATCTGCGGAAGTTTGGCATTTGCCGGTTGTGTTTCCGCAGTCTGGCACTGCGGGGCGAGATCCCCGGAGTTTCGAAGTCGTCGTGGTAGAAGAACCGCTGTTGGTTATTCGTCGTTCGCTTTTCGCGCGGTTCAGCGAAGGGCGAGCAGCGAATCGCGAACGACGAAAGCAGTTAAGCTGCTGACAGGTTCTCCGCCGAACGCGGAGCGAACGAGCGGCTTTAGGAGAAGCAAACAATGAGGTTGACCGATCCGGTCGCAGACATGCTGACGCGCATCCGCAACTCGATCCGCGCCCGGCACCAGAAAGTGGACATACCAGCTTCCAAGCTGAAGACGGAGATTGCCCGCATCCTGAAAGAAGAGGGCTATATCGCGAACTTCAAGCCGGCGGAAGAAGAGGGCCACAAGGTCCTGCGCGTGTATCTGAAGTACGGCAACAACAACGAGGCGGTGATCACCGACCTGGCGCGGGTGTCGCGCCCGGGCTGCCGCGTCTATGTGCGCCGCACAGAGATTCCGCGCGTCCTCGGCGGGATGGGTATCAACATCCTGACCACGCCGAAGGGTGTGATGACCGGACGCCAGGCGCGCCGCCAGGGTCTCGGCGGCGAATTGCTGTGCGAAGTTTGGTAGAAAAACAAGCTGTTAGCTCTTAAGCTTTTAGCCTTTAGCTAAAGCGGGATGCAACAGCGATGAAAGCCAAGAGCTAAGAGCCAAAGGCTAAGAGCTGATCTTATGTCACGAATTGGAAAAAAACCGATCCCGATCCCGAAGGGCGTGACGGTGAAAATCGAAGGCAACACGGTGATGGTCCAGGGGCCCAAGGGCAAACTGGACACACCGCTTCCGTCCGGCATCACGATGGAGCAGAAGGACGGCAACCTGGTCGCGATCCGTCCGGACGATGCCCACTCGGCGGTTCACGGGCTGGCGCGCGCGCTGGTCAATAACGCGGTCGATGGCGTGACCAAAGGCTGGACGCGCGATCTCGAAATCGTCGGCATCGGCTATCGCGCGGAGATGAAGGGCAAGGGAACGGTGGTGTTCAGCCTCGGCTACTCGCACCCGATTGAATATCCGCTGCCTTCGGGCGTGGATTGCGCGATCGACGCGAAGCTAACCAAGCTGACGCTCAACGGAATCGATCGGCAAAAAGTTGGCCAGGTCGCGGCCGAGATGCGGTCGCTGCGTCCGCCCGATCCGTACAAGAATAAGGGTGTGCGCTATGCTGGCGAGCGCTTGAAGAAGAAGGTTGGCAAGACGGGAGCAAAATAGCTCTCGGCCGTCAGCTCTCAGCTTTCAGTTTGGCTGAGGTTTAACTGACGGCTGATAGCTGATAGCTGAGGGCTTATGTTAAGAATTGCTGCAAAAAACAAAACGCGCCAGCGGGTGCACGATCGCATCCGCAAGAAAGTTATGGGCACGCCGGAGCGCCCGCGGCTGAATGTGTACCGGTCGCTCAACCATATCTACGTGCAACTGATTGACGACCTCAAGGGTGTCACGCTGGCAGCGGCTTCGACAGCGGACGATCGCAAGGGGGCGCGCGTCGCCGGTGGCAACGTGGCCTCGGCAAAGATGGTGGGTAAGAAAATCGCCGAACTGGCCAAGGAAAAAGGCGTCTCCAAAGTCGTGTTCGATCGCGGCGGCTACATCTATCACGGCCGGGTCAAAGCGGTGGCGGATGCGGCGCGCGAGGCGGGATTGCAGTTTTAGGAATTTGTAATTGGTGATTTGTAATTTGCGATTTTGAAGCCTCTGGGTTTTAGATTTCCAATTACCAGTTACAAATTAGAAATGGATCTTGAATGCCAAGAGTTACAAAGAAACTCGATGCGGGTTCGTTCCAGTTAAAGGACCAGGTGGTCTCGATTAACCGGGTGACGAAGGTAGTTAAGGGCGGCAAGAACATGTCGTTCGCGGCGCTGGTGGTGATTGGCGATCCTTCGGCGGCGGTGGTGGGATACGGATCGGGCAAAGCGAAAGAAGTTCCGCAGGCGATTCGCAAAGGGATTGAATCGGCCAAGAAGAACCTGATGCGGGTCAACCTGACGCAGACCACGGTTCCGCACACGGTAATCGGGCGCTTTGGCGCGGGAAGAGTGCTGCTGAAGCCGGCGCCGGAAGGCACGGGCGTAATCGCGGGCGGAGCGGTGCGCGCGGTCATGACCTCGGCGGGCGTGCAGAACGTGCTCACCAAGTCGATTGGCACGACCAATCCGCATAACGTGATCAAGGCAACCTTCGACGCGCTGAAGAAGCTCAAGAATCGGGAACACGTCGCAGAACTCCGCGGCAAGGCAGTGCAGGAGTTATAAGAAAAGTTTCAAGGTTTCATAGTTTCAAGGTTTCAATGCTCTCATGCCGCGCTATATACCTTGAAAGGCTGAAACCTTGAAACCTTGAAACCTTGAAACCTTGAAACTTGCAGTATCAGGAAGTGAAATGACAACCAAGACATCGAAATCGCCGGCGAGCGGCAAGATTCAGTTGAAGTGGGTGCGGTCGACAATCTGCACTCCGGTAAAACACAGGGCAGTAATCAAAGGACTAGGCTTCACGCGCCTGAACCAGGTCATCGAGCGGCCGGACACGGCTGCGATTCGCGGCATGGTGAAGAAGGTGCCGCACCTGGTTGCGATCGTAGAGTAGAAGGGTTTCAGAGTTTCAAGGTGTCAAAGTTCCAATGTAGAACCGGCGCGGTTTTTACTTTGAAACCTTGCAACCTTGAAACCTTGAAACCTTGAAACCTTGAAACATGGAATCCATATGAACTTATCGACAATACGGGCACCGAAGAAATCGACGGAAAAGAAGAAGCGCGTGGGGCGCGGCATGGGCTCCGGCATGGGCAAGACTTCGACGCGCGGCCATAAAGGGCAGTGGTCGCGTACCGGCGCGCGGCTGATCCGCGGATTTGAAGGCGGGCAGATGCCGCTGCATCGCCGTATACCGAAGCGCGGATTTACCAACATTTTCCGAGAGGAATATGACGTTGTGAATCTCAGCCGCCTGGCCACTCTCGGCGAAACGGAAATCACCCCCGAAGTGCTCAAGAAGGCGGGCGTAGTGCATGGCAATGCGCCGGTCAAGATTCTTGGCATGGGCGAACTGACAGTGGCGATCACGGTCCACGCACATAAATTTTCGAAGTCGGCGCAGGAGAAAATCACCAAGGCAGGCGGCAAGTTTGAGGTCTTGCAGTAATGGCGGAAGTCGCAATCTTCAATAAGCTGGCGAACATCTTCCGGGTTCCGGACCTGCGCAAGCGCGTGTTATTCACGCTCGGCCTGCTGGCGGTGTATCGCATCGGCGGCCACATCCCGACGCCTGGGATCAATGGCGACCGGTTGGCGCAGTTCTTCGAACAAAATAGAGGTTCCGTCCTCGGCTTCGTCGATCTGTTCAGCGGCGGCAACCTGCGCCGGCTCACGATTTTCGCGCTTGGCATCATGCCGTACATTACGGCGTCGATTATTTTGCAGCTGCTGACGGTGGTCTATGAGCCGCTCGCCAAGTTGCAAAAAGAAGGTGAACTCGGGCGCAAAAAAATCACGCAGTGGACCCGTTATCTCACCGTGATTTTGAGCGCGGTGCAGTCGTTTGGCATCGCTATCAGCCTCGAAAAAGCCGGCGATTTCGTCAACACTCCCGGGCCCGGTTTCATCCTGATGACCATGCTCACGCTGACCACGGGCAGTGCCTTCATCATGTGGCTGGGCGAGCAGATCACCGAACGCGGCATCGGCAATGGCATGTCGCTCCTGATCTTTGCCGGCATCGTCGTCGGCCTGCCGCGCGGCGTCGCCGACCTTTATCAGAAGGCGAGCACCTCGGCCTGGGGAGTGTTCACGGCCCCCGCCATAATTATGCTACTGGTGCTGATGATTGCAGTCGTCGCATTCATCGTCTACGTCGAACGCAGCGAGCGCCGCATTCCGGTGCAATACGCCAAACGCGTTGTCGGACGAAAAGTCATGGGCGGGCAATCGACGCACTTGCCGCTCCGGGTCAATGCTGGCGGCGTGATGCCGGTGATTTTCGCGTCGTCGATTCTGGCGTTGCCGCAGATGCTGGGCGCGGCCTTCCACAACAATAAAGTTATTGGCCCGTTGCTGGACGCGATGCGATGGGGCGAGCCGCTCTACACTTTGCTCTATTGCCTCGGCATTATTTTCTTTGCCTACTTTTATATCTCGATCGTGTTCAACCCGAACGAGGTTGCCGACAATATGCGGAAATGGGGAGGATTCATCCCTGGCATACGCCCCGGCAAGCGCACGTCCGATTTCATCAATGACGTGCTGACGCGCATCACGCTGGTGGGCGCGGCCTACTTGATTTTGATTTCGCTGATACCGGAGTGGATGATCGCCGGCATCAAGCTGAACCACCTTCCGCTGCTGGGGCGGGTTTTCGAAAACCTGCCCACATGGGTGACAAACGGCTTGGGCGTCAATTTTTACTTCGGCGGCACTTCGCTGCTGATCGTCGTCGGAGTCGCGATGGACACGGTCACGCAGATCGAAGCGCAGCTGATCATGCGGCACTATGACGGATTCACCCCGAAGAGCGGCCGGCTGCGCGGCCGTCGCACGTGGTGATACGGTTTTGCAGGCGCGGAGCAGGAGAGTATTTCCGCGGCAGGAAATACGAGTAAAAGGGGCCATTTCGATGGCCAATGAGCCGGCCATGTCGACGGCCAATAACGCCGCGCGAAATAGAAACATTGGACCCGTGATTCTTCTCGGCCCCCCGGGAGCTGGGAAGGGCACGCAGTCCCGGCAGATCGTCGAGCATTACGGCGTTCCGCAGATATCGACGGGCGATCTGTTGCGCGATCATGTGGCGCGCGGCACTGCGCTTGGCCTGGAAGCCAAGGCGATCATGACGCGAGGCGAGCTGGTGCCGGACGAATTGATGTACGGCATCGTAGCCGACCGGCTGCGTGAAGTCGATTGTCGTTGCGGATTTGTGCTGGATGGCTTTCCAAGGACGGCCGCCCAGGCAGGATGGCTCGACGCCTTCCTGGAAAAAGAGGTCTTTGACAACTTTGATGCGAAGGCGGATACGAAGTCGGAGAAGCCGAAGAAGTGTCCGCTGATTGTGATCCAGTTGCTTGTGGACTATAATCAATTGTTGCTGCGGATTGCCGGACGTCGTTCGTGTCCCACCTGTGGACGGCTCTATAACATCCACTCTCAGCCACCTCTCGTCGACGCGGTGTGCGATGTCGACGGATCCAAGTTGGTGATTCGGGAAGACGATCGCGAAGAAGTCATTTCCGAGCGCTTGGCTACCTATGAGAGGCAGACCAAGCCGGTAGCGGATTACTACCGTGGGCAGCGGCGCCTGATTGCGATCAATGCGGATCGCACGGTGGAAGAGGTTACGACGCAGATTTTCGGAGTGATCGACAGCCATTGCGTCGGCGGATGCTAGTTGAAAACGCGGCGCGGGCAGAATTGAATATGAGTTTTGCAGAAGACAGGATCATCCGAAAGTCGGCGGAAGAGATCGAAAAGATGAGGCGGAGCGGCCAGATAGTCCGCCAGGTTTTGAACCACCTGAAAGCGATGGTCGCGGTCGGCGTTACGACGATGGACCTGGAAAAGGGCGCGGAAAAACTGATTGCGGAACTAGGCGCGGCACCGGCGTTCAAGGGATATTACGGGTATCCCTGTGTGCTCTGCACTTCGATCAATGAAGAGATCGTGCACGGGATACCGTCGGAAAAGCGGACGCTTAAAACAGGCGACATCGTTTCGATCGATTGCGGCGTGGTTTCGGACGGTTATTACGGCGACGCGGCCGTCACCGTGCCGGTGGGTGAGACGATTAAACCGGAGTTGAAGAAATTGCTCGAAGTGACCGAAGCTTCGCTCTACAAAGGTATCGAGCAGGTGAAGATCGGCAACACGGTTGGACACGTGGGCTCGGCGATTCAGAAGCACGTGGAAGCGAACGGGTTCAGCGTGGTGCGGGATTTTGTCGGGCACGGCATCGGGACGAAACTGCACGAAGCGCCCCAGATTCCGAACTTCGGTAAAAAGGGCCAGGGCGCGGAGTTGACCGAAGGCATGGTGCTGGCGATTGAGCCGATGGTGAACTCGGGCGGTCCCGAGGCCAGAGTTTTGGGCGACAAGTGGACCGCGGTCACGGTAGATGGCAGTTACAGCGCGCACTTTGAGCATTGTGTCGCTGTAACGCGGCAAGGTCCGATGATTTTGACGCAGTAAGGACGATTAGCTTTTAGCTCTTGGCCCTTAGCTAAAGGCCAAAAGCTAACAGCTAAAGGCTGTTTTAAAGGAGTCGATGAGTAAAGAAGACGCGATTGAAGTTGAGGCGTCTAGCGGGCGTGAGCGGAGCGGAAGCCCGCTGCCGAAATCCTGAGCGCAGCGAAGGATCTGTGGTAACAAAGAATTCGGGAGGGTAATGAGTAAAGAAGACGCGATTGAAGTGATGGCAACGGTCGTCGAACCGCTGCCGAATGCCATGTTCAAGGTGGAGCTCGAAAATAAGCACCAGGTGCTGGCGCACGTTTCCGGCAAAATGCGGAAGAACTTCATACGCATACTGCCCGGAGACAAAGTCGCGGTCGAACTTTCTCCGTACGACTTGAATCGCGGTCGGATTGTTTATCGCTATAAATAGTTTTTTGTCTCATCGGTTTTAAGGTTTTGTCATCCCGAGCGTAGCGAGGGATCTGCAGTTGCAGTTACTGAGAACTGGCAACTGAGAACTGGGAACTGAGTTATGAAAGTAAGAGCATCGGTAAAGAAAATTTGCGACAAGTGCAAGGTCATCCACCGCAAGGGAGTAGTGCGGGTGATTTGCGAGAACTCGAAACACAAACAGCGGCAGGGGTAAGAGAGCTACGGGCTTCGAGCTTGGAGCCAATGCCGAGTTGCTCGGAGCTCGCGGCTCAAAGCTCGCAGCAGCCGGAAGCAGGAAGGATTAAGGACTATGGCACGTATTTCAGGCGTCGATCTTCCGCGCAATAAGCGCACGAATATCGCGCTCACTTACATTTACGGCATCGGCAATTCGCGCGCGGCGCGCATCCTGGACGCGGCGAAAGTCGATCCCATGAAAAAGATTTCCGACCTCGGCGAAGATGAGGTTAACCGCATCCGCCAGGTGATCGAAGCGGAAGGCTCGGTCGAAGGCGATCTGCGCAAGGACGTTTCGATGAACATCAAGCGGCTCATCGAAATCGGCTCCTATCGCGGATTCCGCCATCGCCGTAACTTGCCGGTTCGCGGGCAGCGCACGCATACCAACGCTCGCACCCGCAAAGGTCCGCGCAAAGGTACGGTCGCGCAGAAGAAGAAAACAGCTAAGGCGTAAAAACCAGCCGTTAGCTCTTAGCCGTTAGCTCTACCGCGGCGGGTTTAAGCTAACGGCTAAAAGCTAAGAGCTAAAGGCTTATCTAATGGCAAAACCAGTAGCAGCAGGCGGCGCCGCGGCGCCCGAGAAAAAAGGCAAGACGAAGAAGTTCAAGAAGAAAGAGCGCAAGCACGTTCCCCACGGACTGGTGCATGTACAGGCCTCTTTCAACAACACCATCGTCACCATTACCGATATGTCCGGCAATGTGCTGGCGTGGAAGAGTTCGGGTTCGCTCGGCTTTCGCGGCTCGCGCAAAGGTACTCCGTTCGCGGCGCAGCAAGCCGCGTCGAATGCGGCCAGCCTGGCGCGCGATCACGGCGTTCGCACGGTGGATGTGCGGGTGAGCGGACCGGGATCGGGCCGCGAGTCGGCAGTACGCGCGCTCGCTTCGGCCGGAATCGAAGTGCGGTCGATCAAAGACACCACGCCGATTCCGCACAACGGTTGTCGTCCGCCGAAGCGGCGTAGGGTTTAAAGAAGTACCCAGTACTCGGTATCCAGTAGCCAGTGAACCGAGCAGGCGTCTAGGTTTTACTGACGGCTGAGAGCTGACAGCTATTTCGTCCGGGACGAAGGGTGAAGCCAAACCCGTAAACCGGTCATCTAAAAGGAGAACAACTTGGCACGTTATACCGATGCAGTGTGTCGTTTATGTCGCCGGGAAGGCATCAAGCTCTTCCTGAAAGGTACGAAGTGCTTCAGCGACAAATGCCCAATTGAGAAGCGCAACTTCGCTCCCGGACAACACGGGAAAGACAAAAAGACGAAGGTTGTAGGCTACGGTCTGCAGTTGCGCGAAAAGCAGAAAGCCAAACGCATCTACTTCACCCAGGAAGGCCAGTTCCGGAATTATTTCGAGAATGCGGTCCGGTCCAAGGGTGTAACCGGCGCGAAGCTGCTCGAATCGCTCGAGCGCCGTCTCGACAACGTTGTCTATCGTCTCGGCTTCGGCATCTCCCGCCGCCAGGCGCGCCAGTTGGTGCGTCACGGCCACGTGCAGGTGAATGGCAAGAAAGTCAACATTCCTTCTTACGAGGTCAGCGTCGGTGAAGAGATTCAGATTCGCGAGAGCAGCCGCAAGATTCCGATTCTCGAAACCGCAAAGGATTTCGCCAGTCATCAGCCCGCTCCGGTGTGGCTCGAGATCGATCGCGAGAATTACAAGGGCCGCGTGCTGGCTTTGCCTAAGCGCGAAGACATTCAGCTGCCGGTGAACGAGCAACTGATTGTCGAACTGTATAGCAAGTAACGCTGCTCGTCGTTCGCTATTCGCTTTTCGCAGATCAACGGATCGCGCAGCTTGCGAATAGCGAACGACGAAAAGCGAAGAGCGGGTTTTGGCCCATTTTTTCGTGCCAGAGCAGCCTTTCCTGTTGTGACCTGAGCTGGGCCGCTCAGCGAGCAGGATCGAGCCACATGGCCGAGAGGAGAAACACAGAATGCTTTGGAGAGGTTTTCAAAAACCAAAACGCTTGGCGAACGACACCAGTTCGCTCACAGATAAATACGGAATGTTCTGGGCGCAGCCCTTCGAACGCGGATTCGGCACCACGATCGGCAATGCTCTTCGCCGCGTGATGCTCAGTTCGATCGAAGGCGCGGCAGTCACCGCCGTAAAGATCGAAGGTGTGCTGCACGAATTTCAGTCGATCCCGGGCGTTGTTGAAGACGCGACCGACATCATCCTCAACATGAAGCAGGTTCCGTTCAAGCTTGCAGGCGACGGTCCGAAGGCGATCTACCTGCGCGCCGATCAGCCCGGTGTCGTTACCAGCAGCATGATCGAAGCCGACGGCGATGTCGAAGTTCTCGACAAAGATATTTATATCGCAACCGTGAGCGAGGGTGGCAAGCTCGACATGGAGATGCGGCTCAAGCGCGGGCGCGGTTATGTCTCCGCCGACAAGAATTTCGAAGACGATCTCGGCATCGGATTCATCCCCATAGATTCCGTGCACACGCCGGTGCGCAAGTGCAACTACACCGTCGAAGCCGCGCGTCTCGGGCAGATTACCGACTACGACAAGCTGACGGTCGAGGTTTGGACGAACGGTTCGATCACTCCGGGCGACGCGCTCGGTCTTTCCGCGAAATTGATTAAAGATCACATGAATATCTTTATCAACTTCGAAGAAGAGATTGAGACTGCGGCCTCGAATGAAGAGCGCCGGCCGGAGATCAAGAACGAGAACCTCAACCGTTCGGTCGAGGAGCTCGAACTCTCCGTGCGCAGCTATAACTGCCTGAAGAACGCAAACATTCAGACCATCGGCGAACTGGTGCAGAAGACCGAAGCCGAGATGCTGAAAACGAAAAACTTTGGCCGCAAGTCGCTGAACGAAATCAAGGAGATTCTCTCCTCGATGGGCCTGAGCCTGGGTATGAAGATCGACGAGCATGGAAACGCCGTGCCCGGACCGACCTCAAACCTGGTCCTGCCCGCGTCGGCCTACGGCGATAACGATCTGTAAAGAACAGTTGCCAGTGGCCAGTGGTCAGTTGCCAGTAAAAGCGCTGACCACCTGGCAGCTGGCCGCTGATTGTCAATTTAGCCCACTGGCAACTGGCCACTGGCAACCGACAACTGGGGTTAAGACATGCGTCACAAAGTTGCAGGCTACAAACTCGGACGAACCACCTCCCATCGCCGCGCGATGCTGCGCAATATGGTCACGTCGATCATCATGGAAGAGCGCATCGAGACAACCGTGATCAAAGCGAAAGCCGTGCGTCCGTCGGTCGAAAAGATGATCACCCTCGGCAAAAAGGGAGATCTCGCCGCGCGCCGTCAGGCCGCGTCTTACCTGATGACCAACGAAGCCGTCACCAAGCTTTTCGACACGGTGGCTCCGCGCTTCGGCGACCGCAACGGCGGCTATACGCGCATTGTCCGCACCGCATGGCGCAAGGGAGACGGCGCCGAAAAAGCCTTCATCGAACTCCTGGGCAGCGAACAGGTGATCGACGAAAAGCGCCAGAAGCGAGCCGAAATCCGCGCCAAGCGCGCCGAAGAAAATCGCAAAGCGATGGAGCACGCCGACGAAGAAGCGCAGGCGGAAAAGAACATGGCTGCGAACGAGGCTGAGGGTAAGACTGAAGGTAGCGACAAAAAAGAGTAGTTGCCGCCGCCTCACATTTAGCGAAAGAACTTTCTTAGAAGGCATAAGGGACGTCCGATATGGGCGTCCTTTTTTTTGCTGATGCAGGATGGGATATTCATCTCTCGTCGGCGGTCGCGACAGCACTGGTGATCAAGGCTAATTGCGAAGGTAGGCGGCAGCCCTCCGATTGCCGATGCCGCCTTCCCTATATTCACGCGGCGTTAACACAAGCAGCCATCTAAGGTTGATCGAGGTAAACCCACATGGTCACATCCATCGATACCAGGCAGACCGATTTTTCCGAAATGGATAATGCGGAGATCTCCAAAGAACACTGGAAGATCATGTTTATCTCGGGCATGGGATTTTTTACCGACGCCTATGATCTTTTCATCATCGGTGTGGTGATGGCGCTGCTTAAACCCATGTGGCAGGTCGTTAAAGTAGAAGAGGGTCTGGTCGAGTCCACTGCTTTGCTGGCTGCAGCTCTGGGCGCGCTGCTTTTTGGCCGAATCGCGGACATGCTCGGCCGCAAGCGGATTTACGGTGTCGAAATGCTGGTTCTCGCTGCGGGAGCGATCGCCTGCGCCTTCTCGCCCAATATTTGGTGGCTCATCGGTTTTCGTTTTATTCTTGGTATCGGCATCGGCGGCGACTATCCTGTCTCCGCCACCATAATGAGCGAGTATGCTGGAAAGGCTCATCGCGGGCTGCTCGTCACTCTGGTCTTCGCCATGCAAGCCGCCGGACTGATCGTCGGTCCTCTTCTCGCTGCCGCGCTGCTCTCCACTCATCTCTCGCACGACATAATCTGGCGCATTCTAATCTCTTTCGGTGCCCTGCCCGCCGTTGCCGTCTACGGCGCGCGTCGTCACCTCAAAGAGTCGCCGCGCTTTCTCAAAGCTGCCGGCCATGAAGAGGACGCCTCCGGTAAACTCACAAAGGCGAAGCATTTTGACAAGAAGACTCACTCGGTCTCCTTCTGGGATGGCTTTTACCGCCTGGTTGACAATAATAGGATTCTGTCCCGCCTGATCGGTGCCAGTGCTGCCTGGTTTCTGATGGACTTTGCCTACTATGGCAACACCGTCTCGAGCCCGCTCGTGCTCTCAGCCTTGAGCAGCGATCACACGCTGCTGCAGAAGACACTTACCCATCTCGGAATCTTCGCGATCTTCGCAGCGCCCGGCTATGCGGTCGCGGCGCTTACGATGGATAAGCTTGGCCGCAAGACTATCCAGATCCTCGGCTTCGGCATGATGGCAGTCACCTTTGGCCTGCTGTCCCTCATTCCCAACGTCGAGAAGATGATCTATCCGTTTCTGATCATCTACGGCTTCAGCTACTTCTTCACTGAGTTCGGTCCGAATGCCACGACCTTCGTCTATCCTTCGGAGATCTTTCCGGTGAAGGTTCGAACTACCGGACACGGCATCGCCGCGGCTATGGGCAAGATCGGTGGTTTTGTAGGCGTGTTTACCTTCCCATTCTTTATGCAGTGGCATGGACTGCCGGCTGCGGAGGGCGCAGCCGCCATCGTCAGCCTCCTGGGACTGACCTTCACAATCTTCCTGCTGCCCGAAACTAAGGGCAAAAGCCTCGAAGAACTCTCAGATCAACCATCCACGCCCATGGAGAAGGCCGCCTAGAGGGTCGAATACCGCAAATCAGCGGCTGTGTCTTCCGATTGCAACAACCGGGCGCGAAAAACCAGCCAAACTAGTAACCCTCGAATTGTCGGCAAACTGGAAACCGAACCACCACCTGCATTTGCCTGATCGTGTGCGCCCTCCCTACAATAGAAGTTTCATCCAAATTCTATGATTCATTTTCCCGTCCCTGAAGCCCTCACATTTGACGACGTATTACTCCTGCCGGCGCGCTCTGAAGTTGTGCCGGCCAATACCAACACGCAGACGCAACTCTCGCGCAACATTCAGTTGAATATTCCCATCATCAGCGCCGCCATGGACACGGTAACCGAGTCGCACATGGCCATCGCCTTGGCGCAGCAGGGTGGGATCGGAATTATTCATCGCAACCTGACCATCGATCAGCAGGCCAATGAAGTCGACAAGGTGAAGCGGTCGGAGAGCGGGATGATTGTCGATCCGGTCACCATGTCGCCGGACGCCAAGGTTTCCGATGCGCTCGATGTGATGCAGAAGTACAAAATTTCGGGCGTGCCCATCACGCAAAAAGATGGACGCCTGGTCGGCATTCTCACCAATCGCGACCTGCGCTTCGAAACGCGGTTTGATATTCCAATCAGCAAGGTGATGACGCAGAAAAATTTGATCACGGTGCCAGTAGGAACGACGCTGGAGCAGGCCGAAGAAATTCTGCATGAGCATCGCGTCGAAAAGCTGCTGGTCGTCGATGACAAATACAACCTGAAGGGCCTGATCACGGTTAAAGATATTCAGAAGAAGCTGAAATACCCAGGCGCCGCGAAAGATAACCAGGGTCGCCTGCGCGTCAGCGCGGCGATCGGCGCCACCGGAGATTTCCTCGAACGCGCGGAAGAATTGGCGAAGGCAAAAGTTGACGTGCTCGCTATCGACAGCGCCCACGGGCACTCCACGCTCGTCCTCGAAGCGGTCAAGAAAGTAAAAGCTAAGGTGCCCGAGGTCGATCTCATCGCCGGCAACGTAGCGACCTTCGACGGCGCTTGTGATTTGATTCGCGCCGGAGTCGACGGGATCAAAGTCGGCATCGGGCCGGGTTCGATCTGCACTACGCGCATCGTCACCGGCGTTGGCGTTCCGCAGATTACGGCAATTGCCGAGGCGACGAGAGCCACGCGCGATTCGGGCGTTCCTGTAATTGCCGATGGCGGAATTAAGTATTCAGGCGACATCAGCAAGGCGCTCGCGGCGGGAGCATCGTCCGTGATGATTGGATCGATGTTTGCCGGCACCGATGAAAGTCCCGGCGAACTGATTCTGTATCAGGGCCGCACCTTCAAGGCTTATCGCGGCATGGGTTCGCTCGGCGCGATGGCGGCGGGATCGAGCGAGCGCTACTTCCAGAATTCCGACGGAGACGCGTCGATCGCCATGCCGGTGGTTGGCGAAGAATCCAACCGCCTCGGCAAGTTGGTACCCGAAGGAATTGAAGGCCGCGTGCCCTATCGCGGATCGGTCTCGATGATCGTGCACCAGATGGTGGGCGGCCTCAAGTCGGGCATGGGTTATTGCGGATGCCAGACCATCGCCGAACTGCAACAGAAGGCGCGCTTCGTGCGCATCAGCGCCGCCGGCTTGCGCGAGAGCCACGTGCACGATGTCATGATCACGCGCGAAGCTCCGAACTACGCGGCCGAATGAAGGAAGATACAAATTTGACGACCGCGTCTCGCCCCAATCTTCTTCGTGCCTGGTGGCCCGCTGCCGTTTGGGTCTGCCTCATCGCGTTCGAGTCGACCGATTTTTTTTCGTCCGAAAACACTGGCAGCATGTTGTATACCCTCTGGGTGCACCTCTTCGGCAACGTCGATCTGCACTTTTTCGTCGTCTTCCATCACTATCTGCGCAAGACGGGGCATGTGGTTGGCTACGGGATGTTGAGTCTGCTCCTGCTGCGCGGTTGGCGCGCGACGCTCGGGCGCATTCCTACTTTGTTGTTGCGCGCCACGCTGCTCGCTTGGCTCGGAACGCTGTCCATAGCTGCGTTGGACGAATGGCATCAGAGTTTTATTCCGTCGCGCACGGGCACAGTGTGGGATGTCTTGCTCGATAGTGTAGCGGGCGTGGCCTTTCTGGTGATCGCGTATTTGTGGCTACGGCGGACGGCGAATAGCGGCTGATTCAGCGGGTTTTCGCCACCGGCGAGTGATGCGCGAGCAGCGCGCACGCGGACACTGCGGCAATTCCAGCGGAAAGATAAAACGGCACCGCCGCGCCATACACCTTCCACAACGAACCGGTGATGACGCTGGCGAGGAGTGTGGTGACGCTGCTCACGAAAAAATAAATTCCGAGCGCGCGGCCGCGAACCTCACCTGCGACGCTCTCGACCACCAGCGCCTTGAGGACGGGATTGGTTAGCGCATAGAAGAATCCATAGAAAGCCATGCTCAGCCAGATCGCGAGTTGAGACGGCGCGACTGCGAAGACGAAATAGACAATAGCGAAAACGAAATATCCGGCGGAGGCGATGGCGGAGCGCGAGAAGCGGTCGCTGAACTTGCCGGCTGGCCACGACACGAGTGTGAACGTGATGTTGAAGACCAATCCTAGCAACGGCGCGCGCGACGCTGGGATGCCAATGCTCCCAGCCCGCAGAACGAGAAACATGTCGCTGGAATTTCCCAGTGAAAACAAAGTAACCACGGCCAGCACGTAATAGAAACCAAGTGGAAGTTTTGGCAGCCAAGTGTTACGCGTTGCAATTGGCGAGTTGCGCTCAGCTTCGAGGGACGTGGATGCGTGTCCGCTCGCGAGCGACGCTCCGCCCCGGTGCATCTCGCGAATGCCGAACCAAACCACGACGACGCACAAGGCTCCCGGAACCGCAGCCCAGGCGAACACGCCGCGCATCCCGAAGCGGCCGATGAGCGCCAGCGCCAGCAGCGGACCGGCGATGGCGCCGGCGGAGTCCATCGCTTGGATCAACCCATAGGCAGAACCGATGTGCGCCCTATCGACCGATTCGGCGACCATCACGTCGCGCGCGGTTCCGCGGACGCCTTTCGCAAAGCGATCGGAGAAACGAATTCCGAGAATTTGCCACCACGATGAGACCAATGCCAGCAGCGGTTTTACTGCATTGGCGACAACGTATCCACCAACCACGATCGGTTTGCGATGAGAAACCCGGTCGGCCAGGTAACCCGAAAAGAGCTTGGCAAAGGACGCGGTGCTTTCGGCGATGCCTTCGATAATCCCAAGCTGCGCAGGCCCGGCGCCGAGAGTTCCGAGAAATGCCGGGAGCACCCAATACGCCATTTCGCTGGCCGTGTCATTGAGAAGAGAAGTGAGGCCGAAGGCATATACATTTCGAGGGATCGAATGAGGCTGCACAGGCGATTTGTCCATAATCGGGGAAATTCGGATCTTGAAAATCGTTCTTTGAAAATAGCATGGCGCTAAAGCAATGAACCTAAGGTAGATGACCGATAGGCATACTCAGACATTACCTTAGACACTACTAGACGCTTGCAGGATGTTATTGTGCCCCGCCGCTTTGCTTGGTATGCTACCGTGCGAACGCCAATACAACCACATTCGAGGTCCCAATGAGTATTAAGGGGAACGTTTGTCAAAATTGACTACGTTGGCAACCCTCCGTTCTCCGGTTGAATATGTGCAGTGGTTTTCCCGTGGACGATTAATCGCTTTGTTTTGGATCGGAGCGATTACCACCATCATTGTCATGTCGTCGCTTGGACCCGTCGGATGGGATGCCCAGGGGTATTGGAAAACCAGTCAGATTGTTCATCATCATTTTGATCCTTATGCCCAAGACCTGGTGGCGCTGCGGGCATTTCATAATCGCCTAGCAGTCAATCCGGCCGAGCCCGCGCCTTTCGTCTACGTCTACTCGCCGCTGACGCTCTCTCTTTTGCGTGTGTTGGCAATGTTCCCAAGCTGGCTAATCGGACTTTTTTATGGGCTCGCGATCGCGAGTGGGGCCATGCTTGAGTTGTGGGCTGGGTACCAGATGGCGGTTCAGCGCGAACGCCGCTGGCTGGCGCTGATGCTGCCGGCCATTGTTTTTTTCCCGGGGCTGGTCACCGATGATGTCATCCTGAGCGGCAACGTCGCGTATGTGCTTTATGGGGTGATTCTCGCCGCCGCCACTGCAGGCTGGAAGCGAGGCCGCTGGTCGTGGTATTACATCGCCGTGCTCGTCGCGTCGATTTTTAAGGCGCCGTTCCTTGCCCTCCTAGCCTTTCCGGTTCTGATTGAAAATAACAGGCGGCAATGGGTTCTGGCGCTCACGACAGCGTGTGGAGGCGTACTCCTTTTTACCGCGCAGATGAAAATTTGGCCGTCGATGTTTCGCGAGCAACTTCTGAGCCTGCGCCTGGTCTTTGATTGGCTGCATGATTTCGGATACGGCCCAGCCAGTATTCTCGGTCGTGCTCTGTGGCAACGGGGAGTGCCTTCGGGGCGTGCGACGGCGATCCTTTACCTGGTTTCAGCCTGCTGGCTTGCGATCGCCCTGCTGTTTCTCGCCGGTCGCGTCCGCCGGTGCAATCTTCCTCGCGAGAGCTGGGTTCCCATCGCTCTTGTCGGCACGGTCCTGCTGAACCCGCGCATTCAAAAATATGATCTGGCCGCTATCACTATTCCGATGCTGCTGATCGGCTGGCGAGCCATGCGGCTGGGCTGGACTATCGTGTTTGAAATGGTGCCTGGTAATCCCCACAACGCGCAGAGCGCATCTCCTTGGAAGCTGATTGCGCTTGCGGCTGGATGCCTTTTGATCCCGAATGTTATCACCGTCGCCGGGCCCGCCTGGTTTCCGAACGAACTTGTGGTCTTGGTGGCGATCTTTGCCATGGGAATGTGGTCGCTCCACCACGCCGTCGCCAAGAGTAGTTGGACGCCGAGCCTCGTGCCGGTGATTGATCCCATCGCCCTTCCCGCGCTAGAATAACGGGAAATAATTCTCCGCGCGGTCGAAAAATCGGCGGTTTTACCGTCACGATATTTGGAGATTTTACATCTAACGTAATAATGCTCGACTCCGCCGAATCCAGAACTTACCTGACGGAGAGAGTTCCGCCCGTCCACCATAGTCCCGCTCGCCCCATCGACCTGGCTATCGTTGTTCCTACTTACAATGAACGCGGAAACGTGCCGGAATTGATCGCGCGCCTGCAGCGGGTACTGCGCGGGTTCGAGTGGGAACTAATCTTCGTTGACGACGATTCGCCGGACGGCACATCCGAGCTGATTCGAGAGTACGCGGCGTGCGATCGCCGCATTCGATTGCTGCACCGCATTGGACGGCGCGGCCTTTCATCCGCCTGCATCGAAGGCATGCTGGCAACGCCCGCGCAATCCATCGCGGTGATGGATGCCGACCTGCAACATGATGAGACCATCCTGCCAGAGATGGTCGACCGCTTACGATCCGAGAATCTCGATGTGGTCGTAGCCACACGCAATAGCGAAGGCGGTTGCATGGGCGACTTTGCGCCCGCGCGAGTCAAGCTGAGCAGCCTTGGAAAAAATCTCAGCCGCTTCGTCTGCCGTTGCGATGTCAGCGACCCGATGAGCGGTTTCTTCGTAGTCAGCCGCGCCTACTTTCACAGTGTCGTCGAGCGATTGCAGGAGGGCGGCTTCAAGATTCTCGTGGATATGCTTGCGTCGGGCGATCGCCCCGTACGACTGGGTGAGGTTGGTTATTGTTTCCGCAACCGAACATGGGGCGATAGCAAGCTGGACGCGAATGCCGCTGTCGAATACCTCTTCCTGATCGTTAACAAACTTCTCGGCGGATTCGTGCCGCCTCGATTTGCCGCTTTCGCGCTGGTCGGAGCATCAGGGCTGGCCGTTCATCTCGGCTGCCTCGCATTTCTTTTCCGTGTCGAACACGTCGGCTTCGATGCCTCGCAGGTGCTCGCCACATTCGTGGCGATGACGATCAATTTCTTTCTCAACAATCTAATCACGTATTACGACCGGCGTTTGCGCGGTGGCCGCATGTGGGCCGCGTTGGCTACGTTTTGGGTAGCCTGCTCATTCGGCGTGCTGGCAAACGTAAGCAGCGCTCACTCGCTGCTGCGGTGGCACATGCCCTGGTATCTCGCAGGATTGGCCGGCGCCGCCGTCAGTTCGGTGTGGAATTACGCCGCCAACCAGATCCTTACCTGGCGCCATCGCCATCCCTACAACTCATCGCCGTCGCCTTCTCTGCGCGGAAGTTTTCACACCGCGCCGCCGCGAGAAGACGTAGTCCAGAACCAGATCGAAACGCTGCCAGCAGAGAACGAAGAACAGATCGTCGCTTAGCGTTGGCGATGTAATGCCTCAAGCGTACAAAGAAGGAACAAGGAACAAAGATCGAATGCGAATATTGACACGTGAGAGGGGATCAGGTTTTTGTCGATTCGTAATCTAGCTCAGCGCGGAATTATTCTCCGCTTCGTCTGGGTCGCCGCGCTGCTCTCGCTCGCCGGCCTGATACTCAGCGCCACGAAAACCGAGCCTTCCGCGTGGCTCACTCCCGGCCGCGCTTGGGACGTCGATATTTATTACCGCGCCATGCAAGCCGTGCGCGCTGGCCAGGATCCCTACGCCACCGGACTGGCTCGGCAAATTGCGGCCGAAGCCACCGGGCATCACGCCTTCACCTACGTCTATCCGCCGCTGACGCTTCTCGCCTTGCGCGCCGTCAATCTTCTGCCACTATGGATGGCTGCCGCCCTCTATTGGATAAGTTACAGCGCGGCTTTTATTGGGATTATGTGGGCCGCAACTCAATGCTTCCGCCCGCCAGATCGCGACATAAAAGATTGCGACATAAAACATCTCAGCGTAATGCAATACGCCGTTCCCCTGGCTGTCTTTTTCCCGGGCCTGATGCCGGACGACGTGATTCTGAGCGGCAACATCGCCTACGTCTTCTATGGATTAATTTTCACCGCAGCCGTCCTCGGCTGGAGGCGCGGCGTCTGGCGCTGGTTCTATCTCGCGGTGCTCTTCGCCGCCTGCTTCAAGCTTCCGTTCCTTACGCTGCTGGCGATTCCGCCGCTGGCGGGCGAGCGGCAATGGCTTAAGGCCACCGGCGTGGGCGCTGCGGGCATCGGCCTCTTCGCCGTGCAGAACTGGCTCTGGCCCCTGCAGTTTCGCGAATACATGCAGAGCGTGAGCCTGCAATTCCAGTTCAATGGCGACTTCGGATTAAGTCCCGCCGGAATCCTTGGCCGCTACCTCTACCAGCGCGGCCTGCCGTATTCCGCGCCGTCTGCGCTAGCGTTCCTGCTCTACGGCTCCGTTCTTTTCGCCACACTCTACGCCTTCAGCGTCCTCTACCGCGAGCGCCGCATCTCGGCCGAGAGCTGGATTCCTGTATTGATGGTCGGAACAATTCTGCTGAATCCGCGCATCATGCAATATGACGCGCACGCCATCGCCTTGCCCATGGCGCTCATCCTCGCGCGCTCCGTGGCCTCGCGATCGAAGGCCGGCATCGCCGTGGCTGTCTCCGTGCTGTTGTTGATGATCGCAGGTTTCATGGGCAACACTCCTGCGAGTGTCGATCGCACAAGGAGCATGTTCGTTCTGGTCGCCGTAATGGCCCTGGGCTTTCAGCAGTTGGCTGTGGAGGTTCGCCGCACGCGCGCCGAGAATCTGCTCATTCTGCCCAACGTGTCCGCCATATCCGAACCGGCGCTGGTTCCCGTCGACGCCTATCAATCCGAATCTCGTAGCTGACGAATCCGGAAGTTTCTCCAGGCGCGGAGTTTAGCGGCGCGAGCAAGATTTAGGAGATGGCCGGAAGTCCGAGGCCCGCAGTTCCGCGCTTGACACTTATTTCCCATCTGCTTCCGGTAGAATAGAAACAAATGTCCAACCGCACTTTCACCCTCGACGAAGCGCAGATGTTGCTGCCGATTTTAGAGTCGCTGCTTAAGCAAGCCATCAACGGCAAGAAACTGATCGAAGACGTAGACGCCGAATTGCAGGAGACCGCGCACCGCGTTTTTCTAAACGGCGGCACCATGCTGAACGTGGTCCATCTGGCGGGCCGAAAGGCCGAGCGCGAAAAAGCGATTCGCCGCGTCAAAGATGCTCTAGCAGAAATCGATGCCACCGGCGTCCAGGTAAAAGATCTAGATATAGGTTTGCTAGACTTCCCCTGCAAAGTCGAAGGCGAGGTTCTGCTCTTGTGCTGGAAGCTGGGCGAGACCGCCATCCAGCACTGGCACAGCACCAGCGAAGGCTTCGCCAGAAGAAAGCCGATCGACACGCGGATCGCGAATGCCGGCAAGAAGCGCCCGAAATAAGTCGCAATAAATAGTCGCCATCAAAAAATAGTTGTCATCCTGAGCAACGCGAAGGACCTATGCATTGGCGACCGCCAACATGCAAACCGTCACCCTAATTTTTGCCGAGTAGCCGGACATTCATCCGGCTGATAAAGATGCCGGTCATACCACCCATCGCTCAAATCCCTCCAGGCAGGATTCACCCCAACAATCAGCTGAATCTTCTTAATCCGTAGCCAGCTTTTGATCCGCTTCTCGCGTTCGATAGCTTTTTGCACATCATCAAAGCTCTCGTAATAAACCAGCCGATCGATCTTGTAGCGCCCGCAAAAGTCCGATCCCGTTCCCGACTTGTGTTCCCAAACCCGCCGGTGAAGGTTGTTAGTGACGCCAACGTAAAGCGTCTGCGAGCGGTTAGTCAAAATGTAAACGAAGTAGTGCCGCTCGCCGGAATGCATAGGTCTTTCGCTCCGCTCAAGATGACAGTGTTGTTATTGTGCGCGACAACCACGCAACAAATCAGTGAGGGCCGAACATCGAGTTTGTGACAATTCGCAGCCCAAACAAAAAATAGGTTGTCACCAGATAAATCAAGTTGTCATCCTGAGCAAAGCGAAGGACCTATGAATTTGTCGGGAGTCGCCAGAATGCAGTTCGCCGCGTCTACGTTGACAAAGTTTTACGCGCCCCACGCAAACGCCGCGCGCAAGTTCGTCCGCCCACCCCGTTCCTTGTATTCGAGAACGCTACCGGCACGTGGTGACTTGTGTGAGCGGAGTAATGACCCAAGCCATGCACTACCGAGGGTCGAGCGAAGGCCTTGCGTTCTGCTAAAATTACGCTATTCGAGGCGAGTCCTTATGTTGAGTGGGCGCAAACTGGCGTTGACGCTTGTTTTTACGGGATTGGTTGCAGTGGCGACCGGCGTCAGTTGCCGCGGGTTCTTCGTGTCGCCCGTTCTGCAGTCGATTGCCGTGAGTCCGACCACCGTCGACGTTGGGATTGGCCAACAAACAACTTTGCAAGTGTTTGGGACCTACGACGACGGCTCGCGTAGCACAGTCACGAGCGGCGTAAGTTGGTCGGCCGACCCGCTAGGCGTAATCACGATTGTCGGCACCGGCAGTGCGACCATCACAGGGGTAGCAACGGGAAGCACCACTATAACCGCAGATGCTCAGGCCCTTACGTCCACTGCGACCGCTACCGTGGTCGGAGACGTTACGGCCATCACGGCCAGTCCTACCTCTGCCACCCTCACTGTAGGAGAGTCCCCAGTACCCTTCGACTTTGCGGCGACCCCTGGCCCGCCGACTTACATCACGACCGGCAATGGCGGCACCTTGACGATCACTTCGGTGGCCACCGGTACCGACGACGGTTCGATCACGTGTACCGTCTCCCTGGATGCGCACAATAATCCGGACGAGGTATGCTCGGCTTCGGAGGTGCTCAGTCCACCATATAACATGGTGATGACCTATCCGAGCCCCTCGGGCGGCACGACGACATCAAACACTGTCACGCTGAATGTGTCCCAGTAAAATTAGCCAGGAGCCTCACTCACTCGCGTTCTCTGCGAATGAGTGAGGCCCTCGCTAGCTTACTGCGCGTCGTAACCGACGCGGTTGATATCAACGTAAGGGTCCGTCGCCTCAGAGATTACGGGCTCGCGCTATTATTGGTTAGCGAGCCCGTGAAACGCTTCCTCTATCGTTCCTCACTGTCGGCCGTAACATCATTAGCCGTAATCTCTAGTCTCGCACTGCTCTCAGCCTGCAATCGCGGTGGCAATCGCGTGCTTGAGGTTGCCTACGTTTCCGGAGTGCAAGCCATCCTCCGCGACCGCGTTGCTGCGGTCTACGAGAAAGCTGGAGTGGTGAAGAACGGCGACCGCGTTGAAGTGCTCGACCACGACCGGCGCTTCGTCAAGGTGCGCACTGCAACCGGCGTCACGGGATGGGTCGAACAGCGCTACCTCGTCGGCCAGGAAGTCTACGATCAGATTCAGAAGCTGACTGCGGACAATCAGAACGATCCAGTCCAGGCCGAAGGCACGACGCGCAACGACACCAATCTGCACGTCGAACCCGGACGCGATACGGAACACCTGTATCAGATTTTATCCGGCGAAAAACTGGCGTTGTTGAAACGAAGCACAGCCGAAAAGGCCGGATCGGTTGCGCCGCCCGCGCGTTCCGCCAAACCAGCGGGCAACAATAATAAAGACGAGAAGAAGCCGGTTCCGGTCGTAGAAGACTGGTGGCTGGTGCGCGACTCGCACAGCCGCGTCGGCTGGGTGCTCGGACGCATGATCGATCTCGACGTCCCGCTCGACGTCGCACAATACGCCGAAGGCCAGCGCATCGTCGCCTACTTCGTGCTCGATCAGGTTCAGGATGGAGACAAGAAAGTATCGCAATACCTGACCGTCCTCACCGAGCCGAAAGACGGGCTGCCGTTTGACTTCAATCAGATTCGCATCTTCACCTGGAACGTGAGACGCCATCGTTATGAAACCGCCTATCGCGAACGCATGGAGGGCATGCTGCCCGTAACCGTTACGACAGAGAGTTTTGACAAGGAAGGCGCGCTGCCCGTTTTCACTGTGCGCGTGCTAGACGATAGCGGCAAGGTGAGCGAGCGCAAATACAAGCTCAATACTCCAATCGTGCGCCGCGTGCTCGCCCCGGGAGAAGAGCCAGTGCGCTCAAGCGCGAAGCGAACCGCACGGCGCAAGCGTCAACCCTAGCCGGCGCCAAAACGCCGAGAAATCATCAAGAGTTGTCATCCTGAGCGGAGCGAAGGACCTGCTTTTTTTCTCTGCGATCTTAGCGTCTCGGCGGTGGAAACTTCACGAATAGAAATCTGCGATGCTCTCGACTACCCACCGGATCTCAGCCTCCGTCAACTCCGGGAACATGGGCAGCGCCAGCACTTCACGGGCAGCCTGTTCTGAGACGGGCATGTCTCCCGCCTTCAATCCGAGATAAGAAAAGACCGGCTGCAAATGCAGCGGCAGCGGATAGTAGATTTCGGAGCCAATTTTTCGTTCGGTGAGAAATTGGCGCAGCTCGTCGCGCCGCCGCGCGCGAATTACATATTGATGAAATACATGCTTCGCTTGTGGACTCCGCGCCAGCAAGCGCACTGGCGCAGCGCTTGCATCGGACGCCTGAGCTGAGCTCTTGGCAGAAGTCAATCCGGTAGCGGCAAACAGCCGGTCATAGGTCGCGGCATGTTGCCGCCGCATCTCGTTCCAGTCGGCGATGTGGCCCATCTTCACGCGCAGCACGGCTGCTTGAATGGCATCCATGCGTCCATTCCATCCAAACTCGTTATGTTGGTAGCGCCGCGGACTGCCGTGGTTACGCAGTCGACGCATGTGCTCGGCCATCCGCGGACAAGTCGTAGTGACGATGCCGGCATCTCCGTAGGCGCTCAGATTCTTGGTGGGATAGAAACTGAAAGCTGCGGTTACGCCGAGCGCTCCCGCGCCGCGGCCGTTCCACTCCGCGCCGATCGCTTGAGCAGCATCCTCGACAATTGCGATCTCGAACTCTTCGGCAATGCGGCCGAACCGGTCCATGTCGGCGCATTGCCCGTAAAGATGGACGGGAAGAACGACGCGAATCTTTTCGGCTTGCGGGGCAGAGGCCGCGCGCTCCCGGAGACGACGGCCAACCAGCCCAGCGTCAAGATTCAATGTGCCAGGCTCGACATCCACGAAGATCGGCGTTGCGCCCGCCCGCACAATCGCGCTGGCCGAGGCGAAGAAGCTGAATGCGGTAGTGATGACAGAGTCACCAGGCTTCACGCCGGCAGCGACTAACGCCAGCCAAAGCGCCTCGGTGCCCGAAGCGCAGCCGACGGCATGACCCGCTCCGGTCAAAGCGGCGATCTCGCTCTCGAGCGCCTCGACCTCCGGCCCAAGAATGAAGTGTTGCGAATCGCACACGCGCGCGATCGCGGCCAGCACCTCTTCGCGGATGCCCTTATACTGCCGCTGCAAGTCGAGTAGTGGAACCAGTTCGGGCGTTGCGGTAGCCGAAGCGGGGGGCGCAGGTGTTGAGCTGGATTTCACAAGAATGCGATTTTAGCAGGCGGCAACCTTTCGAGGAACGTGATGGCCCGCGTCGAATCCAGGGGACACAGAGTAGTGCGACTATTTCAGCAGCTGGGCTTGCGTTTGAAGATTTGCGGATTCGCTGGCCGCGGTCGAGAGCCGGAGAGATGCTCAAGCCAATCCGCCATCTCGGAACGTAGACGATCAAGATCAAGCTCGGGAAACGAGCTGTCCGCCCCGTCCAGATTGCGCAAGGCCCGCTCGAGAACCGAGCGTGCGCCCACGAAGTTGCGCTTCGACTCATGATAGAAAGCTACCGCCAGCTGAACCATACCCTGGACATGACGGCGGAGATGTTGCTGCGACGAGTGATCGCGAGGCAGGTTTCGAAGCAGGGCCCGCCACACATCTTCGAGAACCTCATGAGAGTCGAAGAAGTGCGCACGGTTGAAAAGATCGAGCCCCCTGCGGAACTCATCGTTATTTTTGTCGTGGAGCGATGTCATAGCCGGCTGAACTCATGGCACTCTATGTGGGGGTCCGGGCGGCCACGGGTACCAATCCAAATCCACACCTAGACTTACCCCTTTAAGATAGTCTCCGCTCTCCGCGCGGAGCGACTTGCGAGCGCCGCGGATTGCGTTGTTGCCCAGCGACAAGCGGGCCGATTCTACTGAAAAGCATAGCCAAGGCATCCATTTTCTATGAGTTTCGGTAGTTGGCGTAATGAGTATCTGTGCAAATCATTGAAAACTATAAGCCAGACAAATGTTTCGTTGTGGGTGGTAACTTGCAAACTCTTTTTCAGGATCACAAGCTTATTCGTGGGTGTTTCCGGCGATGGCTTGCGTCGTGAAGAGCATTGTTTTTCAAAGCCTTTCAACTGGATGTCTTAGCAACTGGACGGCTTAGCGTAAACAGCAGGATTGGATTGACAAAACCTTAATCTGAAGTGCGAAAAAATCTGAGGTGCGAAATTTTCGCAACCTCAACAGTCGCAGCCCGGTATGATGCTTGACCCGTGCTGACTTTCGGTCGAATCTCTCGGTTTTTAGGAGGCAGGAAATGCAATACCGCAGCGTGAAACGGGCTTTGTTTCTCCTATTGGTAGTGTGCGTGGGCAGCGTTCTGTCCGCATGGGCGCAATCAGCGTCAACCGGCACGGTCGCGGGTGAAGTGAATGACCAGACCGGTGCCATAGTGCAAGGCGCGACCGTCACGCTGACGGATGTCTCCACCAACAATTCAAGAACCGATACTACCAACGCAGCTGGGCGCTACATCTTCGTGGACGTTACCTCGGGCATCTACAACATCGCGATTAGTAAAGCCGGGTTTTCCACCACCAAGACGGAGCACCTGCAGGTAACGGTCGGTAGCGCTCTCACCGTAAATTTGTCTCTGCAGGTTGGCGGATCCAGCACCGTCGTCGAAGTGACCGCCGTTGGCACTGAACTGCAGACCATGAATGCCACTGTGGGCAACACGGTGACGAGTGTCGCTATCGACAATCTGCCGAGCTTGGGCCGTGACGTCAGCACTTTCGTCACGTTGCAGCCAGGCGTTGGCACCGATGGCAGCGTTGCGGGCGCGTATCAGGATCAAAACTATTTCTCGCTGGATGGCGGCAACAATACCAACGATCTGGACGGCTCCGGCAGTGTATACACGCCCAGCATGGGCGTCAGCGACCCGACCGGGGGCGTTGCCGGTCAGATGTTTGGTGTGTCTGGCGCGTCCGGCGTGATGCCTACTCCTCAGGATAGCGTCGAGGAGTTTAAGGTAAATACATCCAACCAGACGGCCGATTTCAGCAGTTCGGCCGGTGCCGAGGTTAAGGTGGTCACCAAGCGCGGAAGCAACGCCTGGCACGGCACGGGATACGAATATTATAAAGACAACAACTGGTCGAGCAATAGCTATCAGAATAATTTATTCGCCGTCCCGATTCCCAGCTTCCACTACAACCGTTTTGGTGGGGCGATTGGCGGCCCGGTTATCCCGAAGGAGATTTTTGGCGGCAAGACCTTCGTCTTTTTCAATTACGAGGGTTTCCACTGGCCCGATTCCCAGACCATCAACCGGAACGTCCCCTCGCCGTCCCTGGAAGCGGGGAACATAACGGATCCGCACACTGGTACTGTTTACAGTCTGGCGTCGATTGACCCGCTAGGCTTGGGACTGAATCCTCTGGTTTCGCAGATATGGAACAAATATGAACCAACCTCGAACACTGGTACTAACTGCCCGTCTGGGCAGACCCTCTGCGACGGTGTCAACGTTCTAGGGTTCTCGGGCAACCTGAGTCTCCCAACGACCAGCAAAATCGCCGTGGCGCGCATAGACCACGATTTTTCGGCCAAAGAGCATTTCATGACCAGCTGGCGTTATTACAACATTAAGCAGGCATCCTCGTCCCAGGTGGATACCGGCGGCTACTTCAGCGGCGACGCGCTGGGTGTGCCGGCTTCCATATCCAGCGATCCGATTCAAGACTGGTACCTGGTTGCGGGGCTGACCAGCAACATTACCAACAATGTTACCAACGACGTCCATTACAGCTGGCTGCGTAACTGGTGGGCTTGGGCCCGAAACGGGGCTCCGCCGCAGAACTGCACGCTGTGTACCGGACTAGGCGGAGCGCTCGAAATCGAGAGCGGAGAGGGCGCTGGCGCAGCTCAGGATCTCGCTCCCTACAACGTGAACAATCAGCAAATCCGCACCCGTTTCTGGGATGGGCACGATCAGATGTTGCGCGACGATCTTTCCATGCTGCACGGCAACCACCTGTTCCAGCTTGGCGCCATGTATCAGCGCAACTGGAACTGGCATCAACGCAACGATGGTGGCGGCTTCATCAACGAGTTTCCGGTGTACTCCGTTGGCGATGGAACTGCCGGATCCGGACTCGCCACCGGATCGGATCTGGCGATCTGCAGTCTGCAGTACATACCCGCTGGATCGACTACTCCGGTCAAAGACATCCCCAACTGCGGCGCCCTCACTGCGGCGGCGCTGGGCATCGTTTCCGTCGCGAATCAAGCCTTCACCCGTTCTGGCGCGAATCTGAGCCTAAATCCTCCGCTGGCGCCAGCATTCGACAAGAGTACTATTCCTTACTACAACTTCTACTTCAGCGACACCTGGCACCTGAAGCCGACATTCACCCTGACTTACGGCTTAAGCTGGTCGCTGGAGATGCCGCCCACCGAGGCGAATGGCAAACAGGTCGTAATGGTAGACGACGCCGACGAGCCCATTACGACTAGGGCCTATCTGGCGGCTCGCGAGCGCAACGCTCTGGCCGGCCAAGCGTACAACCCAGAAGTCGGTTTTGCCCTGACAGGCAATGTCGCCAATGGGGAGAAGTATCCCTACAATCCATACTATGGCCAATTCGGCCCGCGCGTCGCCGCAGCCTGGAACCCTCGCTTCGACAACGATACCTTCGCGGGCAAGATCTTTGGCCATGAAGATACCGTTATTCGCGGCGGCTATGGCCGCAGCTACGGCCGCCTGAACGGTGTGACCCAGGTGCTGATACCGCTGCTGGGGCTCGGTCTCATCCAGCAGCAGCAGTGCGTCCAGAACCTCGGGTTGGGGGGGGCGGCGTGCGGCCCAGGCGCTGGTACCCTTTATAACGCCTTCCGTGTTGGGCCCTCGTCCTTGTCTGCTGTCAGTGGCCTGGTTGCCCCCATCCCGGTGCCCAGCGCGACGCTGCCGCAGCCGGTCTATCCTGGATACAATAGTGGTTCGACCGCCACTGCCTCGATATTGGATCCGAATTTCCGGCCCGACTCGATCGACTCGTTCGACTTAACAGTTCAGCGCCAGTTGTCCCGCAAGCTCAATTTGGAAGTTGGTTACATCGGGCGCAGATTCAAGAACGAATTCCAGCCCATGCTCCTTAACACGGTGCCTTACATGATGACGCAGGGCGGGCAGCAGTTTAAACAAGCCTACGCCAATACGGTATTGCAATACTGCGGAGGGGTAACGGGACTGGGCGGTGGTGGCTGCGCGGCAAACGCAGCAGCAGTCACGCCGCAACCGTTCTTCGAGACAGCTCTGGCAGGTACGGGGTACTGCAATGGGTTCGCGAGCTGTACGGCGGCGGTGGTAGCCAATGAAGCTGGCAATCTCGCCAATGCTCAAGTATGGAGCCTGTGGAGCGACTTGGATGCCGGTGCTGGTTGTCCGGCTGGTGGCTGCACCTCCGTTAACGGCGGGAGCGGTGCGTTCGCATTCCCGCGCACCATGATGAATACCCCCATTCCCGGGCAGCCTAACGGAGGCAGTGGCCAGGTGTCATCGGGTATCCAGAGTGACGCCAGCACAGGCTGGTCGAACTATAACGGCGGTTTTGTGTCCCTCAGGATGGCCGATTGGAGGGGACTGACCGCGCAGTCGAACTTCACCTTCTCCAAGGCTCTGGGGACGGGAGCTATCTACCAGGCGGTCAGCGCGTACGGTTCGTTCGATTCCTTCAATTTGGGCGAGGAGTATGGCAGACAGGCTTTTGACCAGAAGTACACCTTTAATATGTTTTTTGTCTACCAGCCGCCCTTCTACAAGGGGCAGGCAGGGGCCATAGGACGGGTGCTGGGCGGCTGGACGTTTGCCACTGTATTTACAGCGGGCTCCGGCACACCGGTCAATAACGAGACGACCTACGGCTCCGCTCAGGAGTTCGGATCGGCCGATGATATCAACTTCGGCACCGACGCCAACGCTCTACCGATCAAACCCGAGGGCCACTTGGTTGCCCACTACAACTCGCCCTCAAACGGGTTGCCCGTCAATGGGTACAAGAATGGGATCGCCGATGCCAGCAACTGGCGTAACCCGATTCTGGGGTTAGATAACAAGGATTGCGGCTTCGGCTGCATCAGCGGTCTGAACTACTGGAACACGGACTTCAGCATCAAGAAGAGTGTTCTAATTACCGAAGGCATTAATTTGGAATTTCAAGGCGTCTTCGCGAACATCTTTAACCATGATCAGATGCTCAATGGCTTCTCGTACCTTGGCAATCCCGGCGGTTGGGGTGCTTTGGGCGGGTCAGCGCAGGAGCAAACCGGCGGCAACCGCATAGTCGAACTGGGTGCCCGGGTTAAATTCTAACTTTCTTCTTGCTTCTAACTTCGGCCTTCGAGGCGCCACGTCAGTGGCGCCTCTCAGACCAACCTATCTTATACTTCACTCCGGCCGCGCCCGTCAGGTGCGGCCTTTTGTTTTTCCGAGTGTTTCCGGTGGAGCAGGCGAAGACAGAGAGTTCGAGTTCTAGGTCAACTGATTCGCTTAGAGGAAGAGGGACGACATTTCGTCGTCCCTCTTTATCTTGCTGCCAATCACTCCAAAGCCTGCCCGCGTTAGGGCGTTTTAGCTCGCGCCCGCTCCCGCTTGGCGTCCTCGGGGCGGCCGGTGTGGTCGTAGGCGTCGGCGAGGGCTTGATGGCCCGGGGAGAAGCCGGGTAGGCGTCCGGTGGCGATCTCGAGGTGAACGACCGCTGTTTTGTATTCGCCAGTTTTTAGCAGGGTAGCGCCAATCTCGTAGTGTGCCCATGCGGAGTCGGGCTGAAGCTCGATGGCGGCATGCAGATGCTTGGCCGCTTCGGCGTATTGGCCTTTGCGGGCCAGGTCGGCTCCCAGGGTGTATTGCGCGAGATAGAGGTTGGGGTCGGAGGCGACTACGGAGCTCAGCGCGGCTACGGCGCGATCTGGTTTGGACTGGTCGCGCGCCGAGGCTGCTTCGATTACTTTGTTGGCCGTCGCAATTCTGTCTTTCGGGTCGGTGCCAGCAACCGTGGCGGCGGAACTCGACGACTTTTGCATTCCTATGTATCCAAGCGAAGCTAGCTTCTGCATCTCGGAAGAACTCGATTCGGCGGAAGTCTTGCCGGCATCGGCGTTGAAATGGCGTGTGAAGTTATCGACCTGCGCCGACATGGTGTCGAGCGTGGCCTTCGAACTCTGCGCTAGATTGTGGGTGGCTCCTGGATCGGCAGTTAAGTCGTAGAGTTCGGGTTTGGGGGCGCTGATGTAGAGATATTTGCCGGCGCGCCAGGATTCCAGCGGGCTCCAGCCGAAGCCGCGTTGAGGTAGGTCGGCACGGGAATAGACGGGCTGGTCGCTCCCGCCTCCAGCTCTCGCTATGCGGAACAGAGACTGCCCTTGCATCTGAGAGGGAACGGCGATGGCGGCGATTTCGAGGAGAGTGGGAGCGACGTCGACCAGCCGTACTTTGGCGGCAACGCGAGAGGTCGCTGGCTTGGCGGCGGGTTCGACCTGAGGGAGTTTGATTAGCAGCGGGACGTGGATGGTCTCGTCATAGAGAAAAATGCCATGGGTGTCTTCGCCGTGAGCTCCGAGGCTCTGGCCATGGCTTGCCACTACTATCACTGCGGTATTTCCGTATATTTTGCGCTGCTGCAAGGCGCTGATCAGCTTACCGACGGCGGCATCAGCTGCGGTGACGGCCGCATTGTAGGACGCGCTTGGCACGTCCGCATCGCTGATGTGAACCCAGAGAAAGAATTGTCCCGGTGCCTGCGCATTGTGGTCGAGCCATGCGATGGCGCGGGAGACGACCTCGGATCCGCGGCGCTCGGTGACGGGAGGACGCGAGTCGCCGGGAATTGCAGGCCGGAAACCGGCATCGTAAGTTTGGAAGCCGCGGTCGAAACCCTGCGCTAGTCCGTTCTGCGGGTCGAGATCAATCGAGCTGACGAATGCGGCGGTACGATAAGACTGCGCTTTGAGCAGGTCTGGAAGATAGGCAAGAGATGTGGGCAGTGTACCTCCGATCTCGGTCATGCCTGTGCTCTGCGGATAGGTGCCGGAAAGAATACTGGAGTGCGAAACGACGGTGGCGGGTGCCTGGGCATAAGTGTGATCGAAGACGATGCACTCTGCCGCGAGGCGGTCGAGATTGGGAGTGAGCGCACCTTTCGCGCCGAGGAAGCCCATGTGATCGGCGCGGGCGGAATCGAGTGTGATCAGCAGCAGGTTTGGTTTGGATGCGGCAGCGGCGAAAGAAATAGAAAAAAGGAACAGACCCAGGCCGGCGAAGGCCTTTCTTGTCATTTCAATAATCGGCATAGTAATCATGCCCGTAAGTTTAATGGCTGCGCTGCCATTGATCAAAAAACCAAAGAGTAAGTAAGTAGGCTGAGCCCTCCGGTCTTGACGGGCGGGTATCTCCTTGTACAATCTATCTACCTGCTCCTCGGGATCCCCAATCTCGTGGTGATCTTGTATCACCACCCATCGTTGGCTCGGGGCTAGCCTCGATAGCGCGATGGCCCACCGTGAAGCTGGAGCAGATTACTTGCAGATACTTGTAGTGACCGCACCCTTCAGAAAACGCGTCCGTCTTGTATGCCTGCTGGCGCTGTGCGCCTCGGGGCTGAGCTTCCTGCTCTCTTGCCAGCGCGCTCATGGCGGAGCGGCTCGGTCGAAGAAGATGATCATCCTCGGCGTCGATGGGCTTGATCCGGACCTGCTGACGAAGTTTATGGCCGAGGGCAAGATGCCGAACTTTGCGCGGCTGGCCGGGGAGGGATCTTTCCGGCGTTTGACGACCAGCATTCCGCCGCAGAGTCCGGTGGCGTGGTCGAACCTGATTACTGGGATGAACGCGGGCGGGCACGGAATCTTTGATTTCATTCACCGCGATCCGAAAACTTTTCAGCTTTATTTTTCTACATCGAAGGTCGAAGGACCTAAACATAGCTTTCATCTTGGGAGTTGGGTGATTCCTCTGGGCAGCGGGTCGGCCGAGCAGTTGCGCCATGGCAAGGCTTTCTGGGAGATTCTCGACGAGCAAAGTGTTCCCAACTACGTTTATCGCATTCCCGCCAATTTTCCTCCGATCACGGCTAAGGGCAAGACGCTATCTGGCATGGGCACGCCCGATCTACGCGGCACGTATGGCACATTTACTTTCTATACCGACGATCCGACAGCGGCCGTCGGCGCGATCGAAGGCGGAGAAATTGTGCAGGTTGACGTGAAGAATAATCGGGTCACGACCAATCTGATTGGGCCGGACAATAGTTTTCGCAAGAACTCGCCTCCAGCGACGGAGCCGTTCACGGTTGATGTGGATCCGCTGGAACCGGTGGCGCGAATAGGCTTGCAGGATCAACAATTTGTTTTGAAAGAAGGCGAGTGGAGTGGGTGGGTTCCGGTGGAATTTCAGCTGATGCCGGTGATTGGAAATGTGAAGGGGATCTGCCGCTTTTATCTAAAGCAGACACATCCGCGTTTTCAACTTTACGTTTCGCCGATCAATATCGATCCCGAAAATCCTGCTCTTCCTATTTCGACGCCGACTAGTTATTCGAAGGACTTGGCGAAGCAGATTGGCGAATTCCACACACAGGGGATTGCCGAAGACACGAAGGCGCTGACCGCTGGGGTGCTCGACGATAAGGAATATCTCGAACAGGCGCATACGGTACTTGCCGAACATCGGCGGGCATTTGATGTTGAGTTCCCAAAATTTCATCAGGGACTGTTCTTCTTTTATTTTTCGAGCCTCGATTTGAACGGGCATATGATGTGGCGACTGACCGATCCGCAAAGTCCCGCGTATGACGCCGCACTGGCCGCACAGTATGGGGGGGCGCTGGAGGAATTTTATGAGCAGATCGATCAGGTGCTCGGAGAGGTGCTGCCGAAAGTCGACAATAATACGACGCTGCTCGTGCTGTCCGATCATGGATTTGCTCCTTATCGGCATTCGTTCAACTTGAATACCTGGCTGCTGAATCATGGCTACATCACACGCAAGGAGGGCGCTAGCGGTGATCCGAACGAGCCTTTCTCTGACGTGGATTGGAGCCGCACGCGCGCTTACGGGCTGGGATTGAACGGTCTCTATCTGAATATTCGCGGACGCGAGCGCGAGGGCATCGTCGAGCCTGGGGCGCAGGCTGATGCGCTGCTCAGCGAAATCCGGCAGAAGCTTTTGGATGTGCGCGATCCGAAAGATGGATCGCAAGTAATTACGCGAATCGATTTTGCTAGCGAGGCCTATCAAGGGCCGTATGCGCGCACGGGGCCGGATGCGCTGGTCGGTTACAACCGCGGCTATCGCGCGGGGTGGAAAACGATTCTGGGGGCGTTTCCGCCGGATGTGCTCGAGGACAACACAAACGCGTGGAGCGGCGATCATTGCATGGATTTTACGAAAGTTCCGGGGGTGCTGTTGAGCAACCGGAAGATCGCTGCGCAGGCTCCGGCATTGACGGATATTGCACCCACGATTTTGTCGGAATTTGGAATCGCAAAAACGAAGGATATGATGGGGCAGTCGGTGTTTCAGTCGCGGTAGAGCGCTACAAACACGAACGGGAGAAATCATGTTTGGGTCACACAAGGTGAAGATCGAAGGCGAACTGCTGGAGAAGGTCAAGCAGTGTTCGGATGCGGCCGGGTACGAATCAATTGATGAGTTCGTTATCCACATGCTGGAAAAAGAAACCAAGAAAATTATTCCGGACGAGAGCAGCACGTCGAAAGAAGAAATACAAAAACGCCTGCGCGGATTAGGGTACATCGAGTAGCTTGACCGCTCTCTACAACCCGACGGCTGGCTATGCGGCTGCGCTTGCGGCTTTCAGCTGGCTGACCAGTCCGCTGGCGATTGTGATTGCGCTGTCGCTGGTGGTCGGGCTGCTGATGGTGGTTTTATTCGGCTATACGTCGGATCAAAAAGCGATTGGAATTGCGAAGGATCAACTGAAAGCTCACCTGCTGGCGGTGCGGCTTTATCGCGATCAGATCCCGGTAGTGATGGGGTCGTATGGCAAGATTCTGCGCGGCACGGGGCGTTATTTGAAACTCGCGTTCAAGCCGCTGCTCTACGTGATTGTTCCGATCACGTTGTTGATGGTGCAGGTGGATCGCTATCTGGGGCAAACTCCGATTGCTGTGAACGCGCCGTTTTTGCTGACGGTGCACACGACCACTGGCGAGGCGCTGAATGACGCTGCTCTGGAGCTGCCGCCTGAGATTACAATGACCGCGCCTCCGGTACATGTTGTGGCGGAGAACGAGGTCGTCTGGCGATTGGCTGGCGCGAAAGGCGGCAGGTATGCATTGAAGATCGGCGCCGGCGGCCAGAGCGTGGAAAAGGCGGTTTGCGTTGGCGGGGATCTGCCGCGTATTTCGACGGTCCGTTTGCGCGGGAAATTTTGGGAGCGGATGTTCTCGTCGGCGGAGCCTGCGATACCGGGGGATAGTCCGATTGAGTCGATATCAATCAATTATCCGGATCGAGACATTGCGGTCGCGGGTTATGAGATGAACTGGATTTGGATGTTCTTTGTCTTATCGATGGTGGCGGGATTTGTGTTTAAGGAACTTTTGGGGATTCAGATATGAAAAGATCGTGTGGAGCGGGCGCCCTCGCCCGCTTGCGTGGATTGGCCATCAAGTTGGGACGTGGTCGCCCGTCACTGCAAAACGAGCGCCGGCCTTTCGCGGGCGGGTGTGTCCGCGCCACACCATTGTTGCTGATTGTCCTGATTTTTCTACCTGCCCTTGCTCATGCGTATGCCGGTCCGGGCGCGGGATTTGCGGTGCTGTCGTCGTTCTGGGCGATCTTCGTTGCGTTTCTTTATTCGTTTTATGCGCTGATGACTTGGCCGTTCCGGCAGTTGTTTCGTTTCTTGCGGCGGCGCAACGCTTATGGAAAAGCAACGTTTGAGCGGGCGGTGATTTTGGGATTTGACGGTATGGATCCGGAACTTGCCGATCGCTTTATGAAAGAAGGCAGGTTGCCGAATCTGTCGAAGTTGCGCGACCAAGGAACCTTCAGCAAGCTTCGCACTACATTTCCGGCGATTTCTCCGGTGGCATGGTCGACGTTTATGACGGGAGTGAATCCTGGGAAGCACAACATCTACGACTTCCTGGCGTGCGACAGGAATAGTTATCTGCCGTATCTTTCGTCAGCTGAAATCAAGGGGCCGAAGCGCCATATCAAGATTGGCAAGTATTCAATACCGTTTGGGAAGACCGAAATCAAGGCGATGCGCAAGGGGACGCCGTTCTGGCATTGGCTAGGCGATGCGGGGATTTTTAGTTCGGTGATTCGCGTTCCGGTCACGTTTCCGCCGGAGAAATTTCAAGGCGTGCTGCTTTCCGGAATGTGCGTGCCCGATCTTAAGGGAAGTCAGGGCACGTTTTGTTTCTGCACCACTCGCGCTTCGAGCGACAAATTTCGCGAGGGCGGTGTGCGCATACCGATTGAGCGTAAGAACGGTGTTTGCCGATCGTTTGTGCCGGGGCCGGATAATCCAGTGAAGGAGAACGCCGGCGAAGTGCGCATGGAATTTGAACTCAAGCCAGAAGTGGGATCGAAGCAGGCGCGTTTCACGGTAGGCTCAGAGAAGTTTACGTTGAAAGTCGGCGAATATTCCGAATGGATTACCGCCGAATTCAAGGCCGGCATGGGCTTTACAGCGCATGGCATTTGCCGTTTCTATCTCAAGGAACTTTCGCCGGAGGTTGAAGTTTACGTTACGCCGGTGAATATCGATCCCGGACATCCCGATCTGCCGATCTCACACCCGGTTACTTATTCAATTTATCTGGCGAAGCTTTTTGGGCCATATGCCACGCTCGGACTCGCGGAAGATACGTGGGCCCTGAATGAGCATGTGCTCGATGATGATGCTTTTCTGGCGCAGGCTTATGGCAATCACGAAGATCGCGAGCGCATGCTCTTTGATGCACTCGATAAAACCAAGCAAGGGCTGTGCACCTGCGTCTTTGATACGACCGACCGCGTTCAACACATGTTCTGGCGCTATCTGGAGGAGGATCATCCGGCGGCGCGCGATGTTCCGCATAGCGAGCATCCGCAGGTGATTCAGGATCTTTATGAGCGCATGGATCGGCTGATCGGGCGGGTGATGGAAAAAATTGATGAAGACACGCTGCTGATGGTCATTTCCGATCATGGGTTCAAGTCCTTTGCGCGCTGCATGAATGTGAATGCCTGGCTGCATCAGAATGGGTATCTCGCGCTAAAGGAAGGTAAGACGGAGAGTGGCGATTGGTTCGAGGATGTGGATTGGTCACGCACGCGGGCTTACACCATGGGCCTCAACGGACTTTATTTGAATATCAAGGGTCGTGAGAAGCAGGGAATCGTCGATCCATCGGAAGCGGAAGCGTTGAAGGCCGAGTTACAGAAGGGCCTGAACGGGTTGGTAGATCCGGCTTCTGGCGCGATTGGGATTACAGGCGTGTTTATTGCCGACAATATTTACCGCGGACCCTACACGGAGAATTCCCCGGACCTGATTGTCGGCTATGGCGCGGGCTATCGCGCTTCGTGGGATTCGGTGATGGGCAAAGTCACGTCGCAGATTTTTGAGGACAACATCAAGGCTTGGAGCGGCGACCACTGCATCGATCCGCGATTGGTTCCGGGCGTTCTATTTTCGAGTCACAAGTTTGTAGAGGAAAAGCCGGCGATTGTCGATGTAGCGCCGACGATTTTGAAACTGTTTGGGCTGGCGCTGCCGGCACATTTCGACGGCAAACCGTGGACGCTGGCGACGAAGGCGAGTGCGGTTATGCCTGCGTCTTAGTTCCGGCGGTCTCGCGTAGAGCAGGCCAACATTCCTCGCCATCCTTGTTTTACGCGTCGTGCCGCTATCGACGTCTAAGAAGTCTTATGCGGTTGTCCTGGATATTCGTAAGGGGACGAACGCGTGCGATCGCGTTGCGGCGGATAAGAAAACAACTGATTTCCGCAGTCATTTTGCGCCGTCGCGGGGAGGCCTCCGCGGTCGTCGAAGCCTAAGAGGGCATCCCCGTCTTTAGGAGGCGGCGAGGTTTGTCCGCAGTCCCATGCCCGCCAGCACGCCCCGCAGATATGAGAAGCTGGCAATCACTCCCGGCATCGGATCGTCGGGATGAATTTCATACTCCAGGTCGACGAAGCCCTTGTACTTGACGGCCACAAGGGCTTCAAACATTTCGCGCACCGGCATCATGCCCTCTCCCACGGCGACCTGACTCTCTTTGTCGTGGAAGTCCGCGAGGTCCTTCATGTGTACATTGAATAGTCTCGCGCCCGCTTCGCGGATCGCCTGCACCACGTCCGTCCCCGCGCGCACCGCGTGCCCGACATCAATGCAGCAGCCCATTCGCGGATCCATATTCTTCACCACCTTCAGCACATCGAGCGGCGATGGCCACAACTTATCTTCCGGTCCGTGATTGTGAATCGCGATGCGAATGTCATAGTCTCTTGCGAACTTTTCAATTCGCGGCAAAGTTTCGACGGCCGGGTCTCCGGCGACAATTACGCGGATGCCGGCTCGCTTGCAATATTCGAATTTACTCCGTATGTCAGCATCCTCATCCTTGGGAAAATAAATAGCTCCAGCGGCATGGAGAGTGATGCCGGCGGCGGCATAGTCCGCGAGCGCGGCTGACTCTTGCTGTGGGTCGAGGGGAAGGTGATCTTTGACGTCCTTTGCGTTCAAGGCAGAGACCTTGAGCTGCTTCATGAAGCCGATCAACTGCGCGCGAGTGAAGTTACGGAACGTATAACTCGTGAGCCCCAACCGAATCGGCCGCGCTTCTTCGGCAGATGGCTTTTCATCGCGTGATGCCAGGGATGAGCCCAAGCTGCCGATCGGAGCAGCTAACGCCACAGCAGTTAGCGTTCCCGAGCGAACGAAATCGCGGCGAGATAATCTTCCATCCCTAGACATGCGGCTCCCAGCCCTTCTCGTATTCCCGCCCCCACATCTTCATCGCGTCCTCGTCGTTTTGGATTCGACCGGAGGTCGCATCAAGATTCAGTTCGCGCTTGACCTCCCACGCTATGTTCGAAAGCAGCAGCATCGTCACCGAAATATTGCCGACATTGATCGGCGCGTTAAGCCTCCCGCCTTTGCGGATTCCGGCGATGAAGTTCGCGAAGTGCGCATCAGTCATCGAGTCGCGCCCGATCAGGTCGGCGACTGAAGCCGCAATGCCCGCCTTGACTTCGCTTTTCTTATTCCCTTTAAGGTCATAGATCTCGTAGCCGCCGCGATCGATGAGCGCTGTGCCCTCCGTTCCCATAATCGTCGAACCACGATCGCGGCCATAAAATTTCATCCCCTGACAACTCTTGCCCTCCCATGAAATCATCTTGTCTTCGTATTCAAAGCTCGTCAACAGCGTGTCATAAAACTGCCAGTCGTCTTTGAAATGATAACGGCCGCCCGATGAAGTAACTAGCTGCGGATAATCCACACCGAGCGCCCACCGGCATACATCGACTTCGTGCGTGCCGTTGTTGAGCGACTCCCCCGTCCCATAAATTTTGAACCAGTGCCAGTTATAAGGATGAACATTGTCTCGATAAGGACGGCGAGGCGCAGGGCCCTGCCACAAATCCCAATCAAGCTGCGGCGGCACCGCTATATCCTTGCCAATTCCGATCGACTTTCTTGTATTGACGTACCACGCTTTCGCGAAATATGGCCGGCCGATAATGCCCTCGTGAATTTTCTCGATGATTTCGATCGTGTGTGGCGACGAGCGCTGCTGCGTGCCGAGTTGCACCAGCTTCTGATATTTCTGCTGCGCTTGCACCAGCATCTCCCCCTCGGCAGGATTGTGGCTGCTCGGCTTCTCTAGGTAAACATGCTTGCCCGCCTGCAACGCCGCGATCGCCATCGGCGTATGCCAGTGTTCGGGAGTAGCAATCGTGATCGCGTCAACATCTTTCACTTCGAGAATACGGCGAAAATCTTTCTCGCTCACCGGAGTCTCGCCCATTTCCTGCTGCGTCTGGTTGACGAACTTCGCCAGAATGTTGCTGTCCACATCGCAGACATGCGATATGCGAGCGGCACCTTTATTCGCCTTAAGAGACGCGAGATGCGCGTAGGCGCGGCCATTTAGCCCAATCACCGCAAAATTAACTCGCTCATTCGCGCCAAGAATCTGGCCATAACTTTTTGCCGTAGCCCCCACCGCCAGTCCCGCAGTGCCTACGGCGAGCGCATCGAGAAATTCACGTCGTGTAACCATCGCTATCTCCTTCAGTTCTGATCGGTGCTTTCAGATCAACAGAAAATGCCCGCCTTCGTCAGCGTCTTCTTGAGTCCTTCCATGCTGACCCGCGTCGACGCTTCGGGCGAGCCTGCCCCGTGCCAATGAGTCTCGAGGCTTAAGCCGAAATGGAAACCATCGCGCTGCAAAGCCTGTAACTGCCCCACCCAGTCCACGATTCCGCCACCCACCGGCGCCCAATCATATTTGTGACCGTGCTTGCGGACGACATCTTTACAGTGGCAATGGCCGATGCGATCTTTGGGCAGCGCATCATAGCCGTTTGGATAAGGCGTGGTGCCCAGAGCGGCGGCGTTACCAGGGTCCCAGTTCAACATGAAATTCTGGTTTGGAATCGCCTTCAGCACCGCAGTCGCCTCTTCGCCGGTCGCCGTGTTGCACGACATTTCATTTTCGAGCAGGAGCACAATGTTCTCTTTGGCGCAGCGCTCCGCGGCGTGCCGCAGCTTCGCATTGATCGCCTCACGATAAGGCTTTTGATCATCCAACCGCCAAAAGTCGAAACAGCGAATCCTGTCTGCATCAAAAGATTTCGCGAGCGTGATGCAATGCTCGAGCAGCTTGTCTTGGGCGCTGGCGTCGAAGTCCGCATGAAACTGATCGCGCGTTTCGCTCTGCGACGATCGCGGAGCTCCCGGCCAATCGGTCTTGAACAGGGGGCTCGCAATATCCGTGACTCGCAGTTTGTGTTCGGTAAGAATCTTCCGCGCCTCGTCAATGTGTTTCGCATCGAGTTCGGTCACGTTCTTATTCCACATCGAACGCAGCTCAATCCAACTCAATCCGAAATCGACGGAGACGATCTGACACGCCTTCTCGAAGTCCTGCGTAATCTCATCGTTAATTACAGCGAGTCGAAACGGGCAACGGCCAGCAGCCGCCGTCGGATCTATGAGCAACGATGCGGCTTTGGCGAGAGGCGTCACCGCTGCTCCGAATCCAGCCAGTCCCAGACCCGCAAGTACCGTACGCCGTGTATGCATCATGGCATCAACCTCCGGGTAGCAAAACGAGTTCAGCCATTCCATCATCTTCATGCGGGCAGCTCCACTTCTTTTAGCCCGGGAGCGAGCAGGCACAATACGACGAGAGCCAGCAGGTAAACGCTGGCGGCGATGCCGAAGAGCGTGGCATAACTGTGCGTCAATTGCAGCATGTGTCCGGCAAAAAAAGCAAACAGCGCGCTCCCGGCTGATCCGGCCATGCCGCCGATTCCGACCACGGAGCCCACCGCGCTGCGCGGAAACATATCGGATGCGGTGGTGAAGAGATTGGCGGACCAGCCCTGGTGCGCTCCAGCGGCAATGCTGATCAGGGCGATTGCAGACCACATCGACTTCACGCTGCTCGCCGTGTAGATCGGAACAACCAGGCACGCGCAGACGAGCATCGCCGTCAGCCGCGCGTGGTGAGACGACATCCCCAGCCGCCGGAAAGGCACCGGCAACCAGCCTCCGCCAATGCTGCCCAGCGCCGACACGTTATAAATGATAATCAGCGGCAGCCCGAGATGTGAAAGATTCAGGTCGAATTTCGAACTGAAATACGACGGCAACCAGAACAGATAGAAATACCAGATGGGATCGGTAAGAAATTTCGCGGTCGAAAAGGCCCAAGCCTGCCGAAAGCCAAGCAGTCGGCCCCAACGCACAGACGCAGACGGTTCCTCCTCCGCTGTGACACGGCTCACCGGCGTGCGGTAAGAGCTGAACCACCACAAGATCCAAGGCACACCGAACAGGCCAGTAATTAAAAAAGCGGCGTGCCACCCCCAGCGCAGAGCGATCCACGGCACGATCGCTGGAGCCAGCATGGCTCCAACATTTGCGCCGGAGTTGAGAATGCCGGTAGCGAATGAGCGTTCGTTCTGTGGAAACCACTCGGCCACGGTCTTGATCGCGGCCGGGAAGTTGCCAGCCTCGCCGAGCCCGAGGAGGAAACGCGCGAAGGCGAATTCCCGTACGGTGCTGGCTAGCGCGTGGCCCATGGCGGAGAAGCTCCACACACCCATCACCAATATGTAGCCGATGCGCGTGCCGAGTTTGTCGATGAGACGGCCGGCGAGCAGCAGGCCGATTGCGTAGGCGATCTGAAATGCATCGACGATGTAGCCGTAATTTATTTCGGTCAGGCCGATGCTGTGTTCGAGAGTTGGCTTGAGGAGCGCGATCACCTGACGGTCCATGTAGTTGATGGAGGTTGCGGCGAAGAGCATGGCGCAGACTGTCCAGCGGGCGCGACCGAGGCTTGTGCCATCTGGCGTCAGGGAGCTTGCGGCGTCGTCATTTAAGTCGCCAATGTTGGCCATGCGACGCTCCTAGCAGACGTGCGAATAGAGTCGTCGTTTCTCCAGGGCTTGAATCATAGATCACGCTTTTCCAGCATCGAAGCGCCGATCCAGTCTTCGGCATTCCCGTGGAATTCGATTGCCGGTTATCTCACGGACTTGAACGAGTTATCTTGTCCGTCAGTTCGATGTGCGCCGAGGAACCTCCCACATAGATGTTGAAATCGCCCGCGCTGACTGTCCAATCATGATTCTTCACGTCGTAGTAGGCGAAGGCCCGGCGATCGAGCGTAACCGAAACACGTCGAGTTTCACCTGGCTTAAGTTCAACCTTCGCGAAGCCTTTCAGTTCTTTCACTGGCCGCGGAACGGCGGGATGCGGTTCGCCGACGTAAACTTCGGTGACTTCGGCACCCGGGCGGGGGCCGGTATTGGTGATGTCGAAGCCGACGGTGACTAACTGATCTCCGGTCGCGCGCAGTGGAGTTACGGAAAGATTTTTGTACGCGAATGTCGTGTAGGAGAGGCCGAAACCGAAAGGAAATGCAGGCTTCACTTGCGCTTGGTCGAAGTAGCGGTAGCCTAGGAACACGCCTTCAGCGTAAGCAACTTTTTTGTCGGCACTTTTCGGATAGTAATTGTCATGAATGGCATTGTCCTCCCATCGGCGCTCGAAGGAGACGGGGAGTTTGCCGGAGGGGGAATATTCTCCGAAGAGAAGTTGAGCGAGAGCGGTGCCGCCCTCCTGGCCGGGATACCATGCCTCGAAGAGCGCGGGTACATGATCGAGCCAGCGCGTCATGTCAACGCCGCCACCGGATGTAACTACGACGACGATGTTTTTATTCACTGCCGCCAATTGTTGGATGAGTTCATCTTGTACGGGAGGAAGTTGAAAAGTGCGGTCGCTGCCTTCGCTTTCGCTGTTGGGATCAAAGCCGACGGCAACGATTACGGCGTCGGCGCGCGAGGCGATCTTTTTCGCGGCCGCAGTCAAAGCAGTTTCTGGACGGATAATGCCAAGTTTTACGTTTGGGCCGCTCCAACTACCATGCACGAAATATTCGAAGCGGATCTTGTGCGCTCCGCTGGAAAAGTACATCCGCACCTGGCCCAGCCGCGCGTAGGCATGGTCCCAATTATCGATGACCAGTTTGTCACCGACGTAGACACGGGAACCACCCTCCTCGCCCGACGCTTGAGCGAAAATCACATATTCTCCTGGAGAACTCGGCGTGAAATACCCCGTCCATCGGGCTGACACCTCATCTTCCCTTGCGCCGTCACCGAGGAAGCGGCCGAAGTTGACATGCTTGTCTGTGCGGCGCAGAAAAGGCTCTCCGCTCAACGTGGGATTATTGAAAATCTCAGCCCCTAAGCCTGGCTGCGTACCGCCTTCGTCAATGCTGAAATTGGTAGCGTCGGCCATCTCGGCAAGCGAAGGAATCCCCTCGTCGTAATACACGGGAGCTTTATCCTTCAGATATGCACTTATGCCCTCGAGGAAACTGATGGCAGTGAAGGGACGGACTCTTGCGCTGCCTCCCCCGACCACTTGCGCGGGATAGGCGTCGGGTCCAATGACGGCGATGGATTTGATCTTTGACTGATCGAGGGGCAGAAGACGGTTGTCGTTCTTGAGCAGGACCATGCCGGAGCGTGCCGCTTCTAGTGCAACTGTTCCTCCACTTTCGTTGAGAAGCGGAATGGAGAGATCGCTCTGCTCACGATCGAGCCAGCCAAATCGGATTGCGGTACGGAGGATCCGGCGCACTTTGTCGTCGATCGTGGCTTCGCTGACCTGGCCGGATTTCACCGCAGGCAAGAGCGTGGCGCGATCCATGAATTTGCCGGAGGGCATTTCGAGGTCGAGCCCGCTGTTGGCTGCGGCAACTCCGTCGTAGGTGGCATCCCAGTCGGACATCATGATGCCGTCGAATCCCCATTCTTTCTTGGCGACGTCGGTATTCAGGGTTGGGTTTTGCGTCATGTGGATGCCGTTGGTTAAATTGTAGGAATCCATGATCGCGCCGACGTGCGCTTCCTTGATCGCCGCTTCGAAGGTCGGCAGATAGATCTCGCGCAACGTGCGCTCATCGATGATGGAGTCGCCGTTATGGCGGTCGTACTCCTGATTGTTGGCAACGAAATGTTTGATAGTCGCACTCACGCCTTCGCTCTGCATGCCTTTGATATAAGCGACAGCGGTGCGTGAGGACAGGAATGGGTCTTCACCAAAGTATTCAAAGTTCCGGCCACATATCGCAGCACGATATATATTGACGCCGGGGCCGAGCATGAAGTGAACGCCGCGGGCGCGCGCATCCTGGCCGATGAAGGCTCCGACGCGCTCGGCAAGGTGTGAATCCCAGGTTGCAGCCAGACCGATGCCGCCAAAAGTTGTCGATGGCCCATAGTTGCGGACGCCAGCCGGTCCGTCGGCCATTTTTAAACGGGGAAGACCGATGTGAGCGATGTCGCGAATGTAGAAACTATCGAGGCCACCGATGAGGTCGAGTTTTTCTTCCAAGGAGAGTTGCCGGAGCAGGGCCTCCGCGCGGGCCTCGATGGCTGGAGTGGAGGCTGAGGGTGCTTGCGCGAGGGTGGCGAGGCTGACAGTCAAAAGGATCAGCAGGAGCGCTAGCTTACTTTTCACACAGACCTCCGAAGGTCAGCTTCTTGCGTTGGAAGAAAAACGGTGACTTAACAAATACATTCGATCGCTTTCAATACATCTTCAATACATCTGGCGCAAAAGCCTGGTGGCACCCACTCCATGAGACGTTAAACGCGGGCCTGTGCGCTCGACTTGCGCACGACTAGTTCTGGTTCGATGGCGATTTCCGGGACGTACTTGATCTTTCCCTCGATTCGATCGAGCAACGTGCGCGCGGCCATCTCGCCCATTTTGATCAGCGGTTGTCGCACGGTGGTGAGCGGCGGATTGATGTAAGCAGCACTCTGAATGTCATCGAAGCCCACCACGGATATGTCGTCGGGGATACGCAGGCCCGCTTCCTGCAAGGCGCAGATGGAGCCAATTGCGGAAATGTCATTGTAGGCAAACAACGCTGTAAAGGGCTGCTTGCGTTCGAGCAATTGTTTGGCAAATGGATAGCCAAGGTTTGGAGTGGGATCATCGCCCTTGAGTTCGATGATCAATTCCGGGTGCATGCGAATTCCGAGCTTGGCGGCAACCTCGCAGATCGCGTTCCAACGCTCGTCAGAATCAGCGCTTAATTTTGAACCTCTCATGAATGCGATTTTTTTATGGCCGAGATCGGCGAGATGAGTGAGAGCGAGCGAAGCAGCGCGGCGATGATCGAGAACAATATTTGTGACGCCCTTGATGCGACGATGGCCGGCAACTGCGACAGTGGGCAGCGTCGGCTCTTCGGTCAGCAAAGTGTCGACGGTTATGAAACCTTCGACGCCGCGCTCGCGAAGGACAGTTGAGTAGGAGGAGAGCAGTTTCTTGTCGTGGCGGTGAGCGACGGTAAGAAAGAAGACGTTCTGCCTTCGAAGATAACGTTCGATTCCGCTGATCACCAGCGAGCCATAAGCGTCGCCGATTTCCTCGAGAATCACTCCGATCATGTAGGTGCGCTTGACGCGGAGGGAACGCGCGAAAAAATTCGGACGGTAATCGAGGGCGCGAGCGGCTGCCACAATCCTCTTTTTTGTATGGGGCGGCACGGAACGCGCAGCGGGAGAACTGTTGAGAACCGCGGAAACAGTGCTGGCGGTGAGCCCAACCAGTTCAGCTACCGATTTCAGCGTCACTGCTGACTTTGGGATCCTGCCGGCTTTGTTTTGCAGTGCCTTCTGAAGTCTTTTCATTCGCTCGCCACCCTCGGGAGGGTGCCAATGTTTACTTCACTGCTCGCGCTTACCGCTTAGTGGCCAACGGATTGTATATGAATAGAAGGCTCACCACCAAGGCAAATGTGAAAGGCGAATATCATTGAGAATATCGATATTTCACATTGAAAGTCGACTCGGCGCCCCAACGCAATCGGATTAATAGCCTTAAGAATATCGATATTCTTATGAGAAAATATCTTAAAATTCATATTTAACGGCATGCATCTAGAATAACGTTATTTTTATCTTGACAAGAGTGCTCGACCGAGGCTAACTTCACCAACCAGTAAATAGCAGAATTGTATTAAGTCGGTAAGCAATGACCGGACGACGTCCAGCGCGCTCAGTCTAGCAGTTAGAACCGTGCCGCCCTTTGATGAGCGATCGATCGTTCGAGTGGAAGGTGGAGTTGGGGCAGCGGGGAACTCTAATGTCACATGGACCACACCGCAAACGCCTTTTCCTCAGCGTAACAACCTTGTCGTATGGGTGTGGGCGGACAAGCACACTGGTCCGGGTTGCGTCCCGTCACTGCCACCAGGAGAGTCCAGGAGTCTCAGCCATCAACGTCGACCGGAGCGGATTTTCTACTTCGATTTGCGAGCTTCGGAATCGCTTCCTGCGGAGCAGGGCCCGTGGATTCGCGAACCAAGAGTTCCGGTGCGATCGATATGGTTTGAGGAGCGCGCCCGTTTCCTTTGGAGATTCGCTGCAAAAGATGCTTGGCCGCGAGTTCCCCCATCTGACGCAGAGGCTGTCGGATCGTGGTCAGCCTCGGCATCATGTAAGCGGACGCCTGAATGTCATCGAACCCAATGACCGAAACGTCCTCAGGCACACGCAAGCCGGCATCGCGCAGGGCGCGAATGGCTCCGATCGCGGACATATCATTGAAGGCAACCAGAGCGGTGAAGTTCTGCCCTCGATTGAGGAGTTGCTGTACCACCGGATAGCCCAACTCGGGCGAAGTGAGATCCCGTTCCAACTGGACGGTGAGCTCGGGAGAAGTTTCGAGGCCCAACTGTGGCGCCAGGGCCATGAGGTTGGAAAAGCGATCGTCGGAATCGGAACTGAAAGGCTGGCCGTGCATGAACGCGATGCGCCGATGGCCGAGGTCGAAGAGATGGCGCAGGATCAACTCCGCAGCCCGACGATGGTCGAGAACAACATTCGTGACCCCCGGAATCTTCTCATGTCCGGCGATTGCCACAACCGGAACCGAGAGGCGATGGGTGAGGACCGTGTCAATCGCGATGATGCCCTCGGCGCCGCGGCTCATCAGCAACCGCGGATACTCTTCGATAAGGTCGGCTTTGTGGCGATGGTGCGCGCTCAAATAGAAATAACCTTCGCGCATCAGGTAGTCGCCAATTCCGCTCATGACCATGGTGTGATAGCCATCGCTCAGTTCCGGTGTCAGGACTCCGATCATGAATCCGCGCTTCAGGCTGAGCGAGCGGGCAAAAAAGTTCGGCCGATAGTGGAGCTGACGGGCGGCTTTTTTAATCCTTTCCTTCGTGTGCGCAGGAATTGCTTTCGCGGCGGGCGAGTCGTTCATGACGACGGAGACGGTTGCCGGAGAGAGCTTCAGAAAATCGGCGAGGGTTCGCAAGCTCACGGTCTTGGCCGGCGATTTCGATTCGTGCGCGGACTTTCCGCTGGGTCGCTTCTTCGTCATCAGGAGATCAAGAATAGCAGCTTATACATTTTCATAGGCTCTGTCTCGGCTCGGACAAAAAACTTCTTGACAGCGAGCCTGATCTGAGAGCTTAATGTTCGGACGCATTATACTAAACCGCTTTTGTTGTTTACTGAAGCGGTTTTGTTGAATAAAGCAACAGGATTGCGGCCAGCAGAGAATTAGAGGGCTTCGGCAAGTTGGGATTGCATCTTGCTTTGATGAATAGCGGGGCCTTTGCCCGCCAGTTGCGCATTTCGACCATTGAATTCGAGAGCCCGTCCGTGGGGGATGGGAACCATGTTGAGCTAATACGTTGATCTAACACGCTGACCTAACACGCTGACCTAAGGAGAAACTCCATGACGCGTTTCATCCGCTGGACACTCGCGATTACCTTCCTGGCCGCTATGGCAGCCCCGGCATTCTCACAAAGCAGGAACACCGGTGAAATTCGCGGCACGGTTACCGCCGCAGGAGCCGTGGTTCAGGGTGCAACGGTCACACTCAGCAATATCGATACCGGAGTAACGAAGACTTTCGTCACCAACCAGGACGGCATCTACGATACTGTTTCAACGACCGCCGGAAACTACACCATCACCGTCACCGCCAAGGGCTTCAAGAGAGTCGTGATCGGCCCGGTTACGCTGCAGGTGGACGTCATCACCGAGAACGCCGCATTAGACGTGGGCTCGGTATCGGAAACAATCACCGTGGAAGCGGGTGGCATCCCGCTGTTGGAGACGGAAACCTCTCACCTAGGCACTGTTCTTGAGACAAAAATTGTACAGCAGTTACCCCAGGTCGGTTTCGGAATTACCGGCAACGATTGGGCGAACTTCAACATTCTCCTTCCTGGAGCGTCCAGCTCTCCAACGATGCCTTCGTCCGAGGGCAGCGGCTCTTACAATGCTGGCGATGCGATCTCTCTCAACGGAAACCTGCTCAACTATGCCAACTATCTCCAGGATGGCGGCGTGGTTCAGTTGCCAGTCAGCAACAACGTTGACAACACGTTGCTCGAGGCGGTGCAGGAAGTCCAAATCAATACTTCTTCGTTCTCGGCGGAATATGGCATTGGCGGCGCCGTCTTCAACCAGATCACCAAGGGCGGAACCAACCGTTTTCACGGGTCGGCTTACGAATATTTTCAAAACAATTTTCTAAACGCAGCCCCTTATTTCGAGGTTCCGAACACAAGCTCAACGGGACCTGCCCTCATCCCAGCAAGCCCAGCACTTTTGCGCTACGACGAGTGGGGTGGCTCCATCGGCGGCCCGATCATCAAGAACAAGTTGTTCTTCTTCTTCGTCCGCGACAAGATCTATCTCAACGGCGCTGCGCCTCCCACGGATGGTAGCACTCCTACCCTGGCCGAGAGAGGTCTGGGAACGGCGTATCCTGGCTCCTACGATTTCACCGCGCCCGGCCTCTTTACGCTTTACGACCCGGCTAGCTGTAGTACGCCAGGTTGTACTCGACTCTCATTTGCAGCGGAGAACACGGGAGCGCTTGCTGGTCAAAACGTTATTCCCGCGGCCGGCCAGGGGAGTCCCGGCGAGAGCACCGTAGACCCCGTGGCATCGAACATTCTGACGAAGTTGTTCCCTTCGCCTAACGCAGGAGGCGCGGGAGCTCTTGACAACAACTTCACGACCATTCTGCCTGTCCCGGAACCGACTCTCAGATATTTTGGCCGCATTGACTATGATATTTCACAGAAGCACCGCCTGATCTTTTCGATCCAACAGAAGAACACGTTGGAGCCTGCGAAATACGGGCCGTTTGCCTGCCCGCTCAATTGCTTTTCCGGGGACGTCGACGGGTACGCCGTGCAGGCTACTATCACTTCGCAGATCAAGCCGACCTTGGTCAACGAACTCCGCATGGCCTATACCAAGCAAGGCAACTGGTTCATTCCCGATTCGGTTGGGTATAACAATCAATCGGAGCTGGGCTTGCAATACGCCAAGGCAAACGTTTTCCCGTCGATAAGCATAGGCGGTCCCGGCCTCTGCTGCTCGGGCGGCGTGGCACCCGGTACAAACGCCGTATACATTGAGAACCTCTATGACCCGTCGGATACCGTGACCCTGATCCGTGGCAGACACATTCTGCATTTCGGCGTCGAGGTATTGATGGGACAGCCCAATGTGACGCCGTGGGGAAACGTTCAAGCGGGCAACTTCACCTTCACTGGAAACTATACAGCGCAAAATGGCGTTAAAGCGGGAACGACAGGGGCTGGTCTGGCCGATTTCCTGCTGGGCGATGTCGAAAACTGGAACGCCAACAACACGGCAATACAATACGGGCGTCTGAAGAGTCCGCAGTTGTTCGTTCAAGATGACATCAAGGTCCGCCCGAATCTTACGATCAACCTCGGTTTGCGCTACGTGGCGACCACTGGAATCACCGAGAAATACGACTCCATTGGGGGGTTCGATCCGAACACAGTATTGGTCTGCACCGTCGATCAAAACGGCACACCTTGCGGCTCGGCCAACGGCTCATTAGGCTCGATGTGGTTTGCTCCGCAGAACAACCGAACCTCGTTGCAGAAGCCGATCAAGGACATCTTTCTGCCGCGCGTCGGCTTCGCCTGGTCCATCAAAAACGATACCGTCATCAGAGGCGGGATCGGAATGTACTCGTATAACTTCAGCGACGATGACTACGGCAATGGATTAGGACTGGGGGCGCCTGACCAATTGAGTGGTAGTTTCTCGGACAAAAACGGCGGAGCAGGGCCTCCAATCCTGACTCTCTCCGCCACCGCTGCTCAGGCTAATCCCCTTCTGAGTTACGTCGGAGGCACGAAGGTCCCTTCCGCGTACCTCAACGTCACATCTCCGTCAAACCAGACCTATGTCCCCTACGACGTCCCAGTAGGGCGAATCAATCAATGGCAATTAAGCGTGGAGCATGAGTTCGGACGAGATTACATGGCGTCGCTCGCCTACGCGGGAAGCCACGGCTCAAATCTGCAATTTGGAACGGACGTTAACCAAATCACCAGCGCGGCCGGTTTGGCCGCAATTGGGGCAGAGACCACACCGACACTCATTCAAGCAAACCGCCCCTTCCCAGCCTGGGGATCCCTTAGCGGATATAATTTCGACGCTGTATCGAATTACAATGCCCTGCAAGCCACCATCAACCACCGTTTTTCCAACGGCTTGCTTTTCAGTTTCAACTACGTCTGGTCGCACTTCCTGGATGATCAGGATTCGGGCGGATGGGGAAGCCGCGGAGGGACACAGTATTGGCAAATTGGGAACGACCCGAAGATTAATTACGGGGATTCAAATTTCGATGTCCCGAATGCGTACAAAGGATACGTTTCTTACGAATTGCCGTTTGGCAAAGGAAAACCCTACCTAAGCGGCAACACGCTACTGGACGAAGCAGTCGGTGGGTTTAGGATTTCCGGAACCATGATCACGCAGAGCGGAAATCCGTTTACCATAGTCAACCAAACGAACTCTAACGCGAGTTATACAGGCTGTGCAACTGTCGGTGGATCGGCAACCGGCGGCGACGTAAACAACGGATGCAATTGGTATCCGAACGTTATAGCATCCCCGCACGTTGGCAATCCGAGCCCTGCCGAATGGTTTAACACTTCAGCCTATGCCGACGCGTGGACACCGGGCTCCGGCCCGTTCGCGTTTGGCAATGAGGGCAGGAACTCTCTGAGAGGGCCACGCCTCACTGTTTTTAATATGTCCTTCGCTAAGGACTTTACCTTCACGGAACGGGTTAAATTGGAACTGCGATCAGACTGGGTTAACGTCTTTAATCACCCGAGCCTCAACATTCCGGGCCAATCCTTCGGAGGGCCTAATTTCGGGGTGATCAGCGACGCAACCCTGGGCAATGGTGTCACGGTAGGCGCCCGGACCGGTCAACTCAGCGCTCGCATTTCGTTCTGATATGAGGGCCTTCCCCCGCAACGTCGAGGACGGCAGTTCGCTGCCGTCCTTCTCTTTGCTCTGAGAACAACCGGGATTCAACGTCAGACCCGTCACCGTACAATCCTGACATGAGAACCATTACCGTTGCCGTCTTCTCTTGCGGGGTTCTATTTCTTGGGTCGCTCTGCTTCTCGCAAACTAACGCCAGTCGTCAGCAGCAGATCGAATCGCACACGCGCAAAGCTGCGGAGTATTTGAAGGAGAATCGGTCCGATCTGGCGGTGCCGGAATTTAGAGCGATACTCGCCATCGATCCCAAGAATGTGGATGCACATGGCAATCTCGGGGCAGTGCTTTTTTTCCAGGGCGCGTATGCGGAGGCGATTCCGGAGTTGAGGGCGGCGCTGAAGTTGCGGCCGACGCTGTGGAAGACGGAGGCTCTGCTTGGCATCGGAGAAAAGCGCACAGGCGATATCGAGGCTGCGCGGCGCGATCTGGAGAAAGCGTTTCCGAACGTAGCGGAGGAGAAGGTTCGGGTTGAAACGGGGATGGAGTTGATCGAAATCTATTCGGCGACGGGCGATCTGGAGAAGGCTGCGGCAACGGTCGGCACGCTGCGGAAGATTGAACCTACAAATGGAGCGACTCTCTATGCCGCTTACCGGATCTATTCCGATCTCGCCGATGAGTCGCTGCTCAGTTTGTCGGTGGTCGATCCGAATTCGGCGCGGATGCACCAGGCGCTGGCGCATGAACTGGCGAAGCGCGGGCGTACGGCTGAGGCGATCGAAAATTACAGGGCGGCGCTGAAGCTTGATCCGCAACCGCCGGGACTCCATTTTGAACTGGCGGAAATGCTCAACATATTGGGGACTGACGAAGGGCGGCAAGAAGCGGAGACCGAGTATCGCGCGGCCCTGGCGGCGAATCCGATGGATGAGCAATCGGAGCGCAGGCTGGGCGGGATCGCTTTCCAGGCGGGGGATTTGAAGGCAGCTACGGATCATTACGATCGGGCGATTCAACTGCAGCCGAACGATCCGGAAGCGAATATCGGGTTGGCGAAGGTTATGACGTCGCTCAATGAGCCGAAAAAAGCCGAGGCGCTCTTGCAGCGCGCTCTCCAACTCGATCCGACCAGCGCCGTCGCCCACTTTCGGCTGAGCGCTATTTATCGTCAGACAGGGCGTGCGGAAGATGCCCAACGCGAACTAGAGGAATATCAAAAATATAAAGGCATGAAGGAAAAGCTCCGCGAGGTTTACGGTGATTTACATCGGGATCAAACCGGGGACGAGGGCGATGATTCCAACCGCAAGAAATAGTCGGCTCGCTCTATTAATGAAGGGGATCTTCGTATCCCTGCTGCTTTCCGTTAGCCCGCTGTTCGCAACCTCCTATTACGCAGCGCGCCTCGACGATCCGAGAGCGATTTACCTCACGCCAGACAATTTCGCGGTGAAGGGCGACGGCATTGCGGACGATTCTACCGCTTTGCAAGAGGCCATTAATGAGGTTCAGGAGAAAACGAACCAAGGAATTCTGTTCATTCCATCAGGCCGTTACCGTGTAACGAAGACCATCTATATCTGGCCAGGAATTCGGCTTATCGGTTTTGGAGCGACGCGGCCGTTGCTGGTTCTCGCGGCAAACACAGCGGGATTTCAGCATGGCCCTACATATATGGTGTTCTTCGCGGGCGGTCGGCCGAGTGCGGGCGCGACCGTGCCCGATGCGTCTCCGGGCACATTTTATTCGGCCATCAGCAATATCGACTTTGACATTCAAGATGGAAATCCGGGTGCGGTTGGAGTACGCGCGCATTACGCTCAGCACTGCTTTCTGGCGCATATCGACTTTCACATTGGCTCAGGGCTAGCGGGCATTCACGATGGCGGCAATGTCGCGCAAGACGTGCATTTTTATGGGGGCCAGTACGGCATCTGGACGCGCAAGCCATCGCCCGGATGGCAATTCACCATAATCGACGCGACGTTTGAGGGGCAGCGCGAAGCAGCCATCCGCGAGCACGAAGCCGGGCTTACGCTCATCCGTCCTCAATTCAAGAATGTTCCGACGGCGATTTCTATCGATCCCAAATACTCCGACGAACTGTGGATAAAAGATGGGCGCATGGAAAATGTGACCGGTCCCGCCTTCGTGATCAGCAACGAGAAAAATGCGCGCACCGAAATCAATATGGAGAATGTTGCCTGCTCTAACGTTCCACTTTTCGCTTCTTATCGCGACAGCGGCAGACAGGTATCCGGCCCGGCAAAGATTTACGAAGTGCAAACCTTCTCGCATGGTCTTCATTACGAGGATATAGGCACAGCTCCCGCTATTGAGGACGTCTTTACTACAGCGGCATTGAATGCCCTGCCGAAATCGATCGCGTCCGATATCTTGGATCTCCCTTCGATCGAAACCTGGGTCAACATCCGGTCTCTCGGTGCCGCCGGTGACGGTGTGACAGACGACACCGAAGCGCTTCGAAAAGCCATTGCTCAGCATCGCACGATTTACTTTCCATCGGGACAATATCGTGTGAGGGACACCGTCTCGCTCCGGACGGATACGGTTCTCATCGGCCTCCATCCGAGCGTTACGCGAATATTGCTTGCGGATTCGACCCCGGCCTTTCAGGGGGTCGGCAGCCCCAAGCCGCTGCTCGAGACTCCCGCGGGCGGAACGAACATCGTGACCGGCATCGGCCTCTACACTAATGGAGTCAATCCGCGCGCGGTAGCCGCGATGTGGGCAGCGGGCAAAGATTCGATGATGAACGACGTGCGTTTCCTGGGAGGGCACGGAACCATCGATCCAAACGCCAGCGCGGAAGAAAGTGCGAAAGGTTGGAAGCTTATCTATAACGATACTCATACCGCCGATCCCAATCCGAAGCGGCGTTGGGACTCGCAGTATCCAAGTCTATGGATCACTGGCGGAGGCACGTTCCTCGATATCTGGACACCCAGTACATTCGCGCAGGCGGGCCTGCTTATCTCTAACACATCGACAGCGGGACGAATTTATCAGCTGTCTAGCGAGCATCACGTTCGCAACGAGGTAATTCTCGATCACGCATCGAACTGGCAGATATACGCCCTGCAAACTGAAGAAGAGCGCGGCGAGAGTGGGTTTGCGCTGCCGCTCGACATTCGAGACTCGCGCAACATTACTTTTGCGAATCTGCATATGTATCGCGTAGTGAGCAGTTATCAGCCGTTCCGGCAGGCGATCACAGTTAGTAATTCGAGTAATATAAGGTTGCGCAACTTACATTGTTATAGCGATAGCAAAGTATCGTTTGATAACTCGATCTACGATCAGACTCATAACGTCGAATTACGACAACGCGAATTCGCGTGGCTGACAATTTCCGGCCACACTCCGCAAAAACACACCGCCAAGCCGTCACCGATTCTGGCGCAAGATGCGAGGGTTGAAAAAGTTGCGGGCGGCTTTTTCAACATTTCAGGGGGCACGGTCGATCGCTCCGGAGACGTGTATTTCGTGGATGCTCAGCGGCAAACTATTTACCGCTGGTCGGTTGCCAGTCGCCAATTGTCCAAAGTTCGTGACAATCCCTTGGGCCCGGTGCAACTGTTTTTCGATAAGGCCGGCGACCTAATTGTCATTTCTTACGATGGGGATGGAACGGTTTACAGCATCCGGCCGAACTCGCCCGATGACGACATTACCTTACTGAAAGCCGCGCCCACCGCGCCGCGACCGGGATTGACACCCGTTCTTCCCGTCGACTACTGGAGAAACGAAAACGATTTCTTCGAAGCCATTTCTGCCGCAAGGCCGTTTCAATTTGTCTCTCCCGATGGCAGCACGTTTTTCCCTGCGGGAGCGGACTTCGTGACCGGCGAACTCTATTATGGATCCAAACTGAATGATGCGCTCCGAGCTTTTGGTTTCGCACCTGCCATCGCCGGCAAGCCTTTCTACCTCTCCGATGAGTCCGAAGAGAAAACCTATGTCGGCAGCATCGGCGCCGACGGGTCGATCACAAACTTGCGTCTCTTTGCCGAGCAGGGCGGGGAAGGCCTTGCCGTAGACGATAAGGGGAACGTGTACCTCGCTGCCGGCCAGGTGTTCGTCTACAACCCATCAGGCGATCTCATCGATACAATTGAAATTCCGGAACGGCCTTCGCAACTACTATTTGGGGGCGCTGATGGCCGTTCATTGTTCGTTCTTGCTCGCAGCTCGTTATATTTGGTTCGAACCCGTAATAAAGAGCGCTGAGGCGGCGCATCAACTTGGAACGTCGGCCGACACATTCGAATTTCCTAATGAGGACTGTCCGGTTGGCAGCATTAGCGAGTGCTTTGCTTTCATTGGCTAGCAACTTTATGGTCGCTACGAGTAGCCAACAAACACCTGCCGCGGTCGACAGTACGCCGAACGTAGTCACTACTACGGATCTTCCATTACCTCAATTAGTCGATATAACTGCGTCGACTGGCATTCAATTCGATCACTTATCGAGTCCCGAGCAAAAATACATCGTCGAATCGATGAGCGGAGGCGTTGCCCTCATAGACTACGATCGCGACGGATGGCCCGATATTTATTTCACGAATGCGCAGAGCGTGGAGATGGCGCTTGCCGGCAAGAAGTCGCGCAGCGCGCTCTACCACAATAATCACGACGGAACTTTCACGGACGTGACTGACAAAGCCGGCGTCGGTTATCCCTGTTGGGCGATGGGCGCGGTTGTGGGCGACTACAACAACGATGGTTGGCCTGATTTGCTGGTGACTTGCTTCGGCGGAGTTGTGCTCTATCGCAATAACGGTGACGGTACGTTCACCGACGTTACCAAGCAGGCTGGCCTGAGCAACGACTCAGGTTGGGCTGCCGGCGCGTCGTTTGGCGACTACGATGGTGACGGCTGGCCCGACTTGTTTGTCTCGCACTACGTAAATGTAAATCTGAACGATCTTCCGGCCTTTGGCTCCAGCCCCACTTGCAAGTTTCGCGGCATCGCCGTGCAATGCGGCCCGCGCGGACTAAAGGGATCCCCGTCGACCCTCTACCACAATAATGGCGACGGCACATTCTCCGATGTAACCAAGAAAAGCGGAATCGCCGATGCTCCGGATTCATTTGGTTTGACAGCCGTTTGGTCCCATTTCGACCAAGGCGGCCCTGTCGACCTCTTTCTCGCCAATGATGCCGGCAGAAACTATCTCTATAAAAACGATGGAGCCGGTCACTTCACGGAAATGGGACTTATCGCCGGAGTAGCGGTTAGTCAGGATGGAAATGAGCAGGCGAACATGGGCGTTGCGCTCGGCGATTACCTGCATACAGGGCGCCCTTCCATAGCTATCTCCCACTTCAGCGACGAATATGCCGTCCTATACCAGAACCTCGGCGACCTGACTTTTTCTGACGTGTCCTACCCCGCCGGCATCGCCGCAAATACAACTCACTATGTCGGATGGGGTGACGGTTTCTTCGACTTTGACAATGACGGCTGGGTCGATCTCTTTATAGTGAACGGCCATGTTTATCCGCAAGTGGATACTGGCGAGGCGGGAGCGAGATATAGAGAACCGGGTTTGTTGTTTCTGAACCAACACAACGGCAAGTTTAAAGAGATAGATAAGTTGGTTGGCCCCGCTCTGGCAACTCCGCGAGTGAGCCGTGGCGCAGCGGTTGGAGATTTATTTAACGACGGACACCTGGACATTGTTATCGAGAACCTGCAAGGCGAGCCTACGATTCTGCGGTCACAAGGCGGTCCGTTGAATCATTGGATCGGTTTTGAGTTAGTGGGCACAAAGAGCAACCGGCTCGCCTTGAACGCGCGGGTAAAAGTCACCGCCGGCGATCTGGTACAGACCGATGAGGTGCGAAGCGGAGGCAGTTATCTTTCACAAAGCGATCTACGGCTTCATTTCGGCCTCGGCGCAAAAACGCATGTTGATAAGGTCGAAGTCTCTTGGCCGAGCGGTAAGGTCGAGACCATAACCGATCTCGCCGCTGACCATTCCTACGAGATAAAAGAAGGCCAAGGAATTGTGCCATTTGAGAAAAGCAGACCTATACCCATCAGGTAGTAACACGGGAAGTAACTTGCGCGTGTCAACAAATGAGCGAGGGTCTTATAGCAAGGCCAAGAAGGAGCACTTATGACAGATAAGCAGTCGCGCCGAAGCTTTTTAGGAATATCCGCCCTGGGATTGGCCGGAACGTTCGTTCCCAAATTAGTGCGGACCGCGGATGGGGCGACCGACGGCCGAATGCCGAGCAGCGGATCGGCGATTTCCGTTTGGGTTACGTCAGGCGATCAGCGTTTTGCGAGCGTGCCTCCGCTTACTTGGCAGCCGGGATCGGGAGTGCCCACGGCTGATCACCTTAGGCTCAACCCTAACTTGAAATTTCAGGAGATCTTAGGATTTGGCGGCGCATTTACAGACGCTTCCTGCTACACATTTAATCGGCTCTCGCCGGAGGCGCGAGAGCAACTGTTTCACGAGCTGTTTCATCCCTCGCAAATGGAGCTGAGCGTGGGTCGCATTTGCGTGGGCTCAAGCGATTATTCGACAAAAGTTTACAGCTTTGATGAGGGCGAGCCTGATCCGACACTATCGCGATTTTCGATCGATCATGATCGCGAATACATTCTTCCCATGCTGCGCCAGGCGCGCCACGTGAATCCCGACTTGTTCCTTTTTTCTACCCCGTGGAGTCCACCGGGATGGATGAAGTTCAATGGCACGATGCTGGGCGGCTCGATGCGGAAGCACTATCTGCCAATTTACGCGCAGTATTACCTGAAGTTTCTTCAGGCTTATGCCGGCGAGGGCGTTCCGGTGCAGGCCTTAACGTCGCAGAACGAAGTTGACACTGATCAGGACGGCAAAATGCCCGCATGCATCTGGCCGCAGGAATACGAGATTGAATTCATTCGCGACCATCTCGGTCCGCTCCTCGAAAGCAATGCGATACCAGTCAAGATATGGGTGCTGGACCATAACTACAATCTGTGGGGACGTGCTATATGCATGCTGGGTGACACAAAGCTCCGCCAGTACGTGAACGCCGTAGCCTGGCACGGCTACTATGGCACTCCCGATATGATGAGCAAAGTGCAAGACGCCTATCCCGAAGCGGAAATGCATTGGACCGAAGGTGGGCCGGACTACACCGATCCTGGATATTTAACGGATTGGTGCAAGTGGGCGGGAACCTTCAGCGATGTACTCGGTAACTGGTGCCGCTCCATCACCGCGTGGAATCTGGCTCTTGATGAGCGGGGACGGCCGAATATTGGACCTTTCCCCTGCGGAGGAGTGGTGACGATTAACTCGCAGACGAGAGAGATTACTCGCAGTGGACAATATTGGGCATTTGCTCATTACGCCAGCGTCGTTCGCCGCGGAGCACGCCGCTTCGATTCGCAAACTGCTGTTGCCAACCTGCAGCACGTGGCCCTTGAAAATCCCGACGGTCAGCAGGTGCTGGTCGTGACCAATCCCGGCGCAGCCAAAACGGTTGATATTCGCCTCGCGAGCATGGCGGTCTCAGTAGCATTAAACCCAAATTCGGTTACTACGCTGGCCTGGCGCAAGTAGGAGCGGGCAGGTGGAGCGAAGAACTTTAGAACAGTCGGAATTTGAACCACATGCAACGTCGAGCGGCCCCCAAAAAACTTCGCGTCAGGAGAAGATCGCGACCCGTCTAACCGCCTAGCGCAGCCTAGTAAGAAGTACAGGACTGGCCGTCAACGCGTCAAACGGAGATGAGATCAGTAAGTTCTTTGTGCTGTCGGAAGCGTGTGCGAGTCAAACCTGCGGCCAAAACAACAAACAAAAAACACCGGGGCTGCGATTGGTGCATCGTCCTGAGTCCTTCTCAGTCGCCCGTTCCGGCAAGAGCAGGAGAGTACCTGAGTCCTTATTTTGGCGGAAGCGCGTGTGAGTCGAATCCTCGTGTCAACGTAGTTTCATGTAGTTAGCTTGCGGCAGATGGCATCTATCGCGGCTAGTTCGGTGTAGTTCGGTGTTAACGGCACGGGAATGGCACGGACGGGCCGCCTGGCTTTTTTCGCGGCCCACACACGCCGCATTAGCTCCGACTGTTTACGGCGGTCTTCTTCGGAGTACCGACGCGCCTTTTGTGGATAGTCAAGCACGTGAACAACGGGTTGACGAAATTTGCAGGGATAGTGGATGCGACGCTGTTCTCGGTTGGCTTAAGCGGTTCAATACATGGTTGAAAACCGGTCGTGGAATCCTTCGCATTTTGCGCCGCGCGTCGGATGCTGCGATAATCAATACGCCTTCCTCACCATCAAACAATCGTTTTGCCGTCTACCGAGATACACCCAAGAGCCGCGCCGCCTCCCCCAACGTGTATGGCGGCTCATCCACACTCCACATAGCTTCCTCCGCTTCAGACGAAAAAGTATAACGCCGGTTCGAGCCGCACGGTCATCAAGACCACGGAGCGCCACTATGCTGCAATGGGCCAAGGTGAGGCAGGACCGGCTTAGTACGCTGGTTAGCGCGACCCGGAACAAATGAGCGTGTAGTCAGCTTGCGGCAGATGGCAGCCATCGCGGCTAATTCGACCTAGTCAGGCACGGGCAAAAAGCAAAATGGACCCGAAAAACTTAGACCTCTACTGTGTCAAAGCGGCTTTCCGCCGTAACTTACTAATCTTTAACGGCACTCACTGCCAGTTTGAAGCCCGTTAGAGCACTGTGTGGTACAGCTTATTGGACCCTAATTGGACCCAGATTTCTCGCG
>Ga0182024_10001186_pt1 | contig 67566 bp, 64 predicted proteins | sample P32metaG_FD_120480 | JGI IMG/M metagenome (GOLD analysis project Ga0182024, IMG submission 120480) | Permafrost microbial communities from Stordalen Mire, Sweden - P3-2 metaG (Illumina Assembly) | ecosystem: Environmental > Terrestrial > Soil > Wetlands > Permafrost | place: Sweden: Stordalen... | reverse complement strand
GCGCCGGATAAATTCGAATATGACGCCCCGGGAACCGGCGTTCCAGAATTTGCAAAATGTCGCGAATCACGGCCCCGGTGGGCGACGTCACGATCCCAATCCTTTCAGGCAGCGACGGGAGCGGCCGTTTCCGCGCAGTCTCGAAGAGCCCTTCCGCCGCCAGTTTCTTCTTCAGTTGTTCGAAAGCGAGTTGCAGCGCGCCATGGCCCTGCGGCTCGATCGCCTCCACCACGAACTGCACTTCGCCCCGCGCATCGTACATATCGATGCGCCCCCGTGCCAGCACCGCGAGGCCGTCCTGCGGCTTGAACTTTAAATAGCGGGCGGTTAACTTATAGCAAACCGACTTCAACTGCGCCGCTTCGTCCTTCAGCGTGAAGTAATAATGCCCGCTCGCCGGAACCCGGGTCCCGGAAATTTCGCCAGCCACCCAGATGTCCGAAAAATGGTCGGTCAATACCCCGCGAATCGCCCCCGTCAGCTCGGTCACCGTGTAGAACGCCGGCGCCAGCCCCCAATTAATGTCGAGTTGTTCCAAACCATTACAGTAACGCACCGCCACTCGGTTATCGAACTCATTCAAAATATTTATCGGGCACGCCGCCGGGCACTCAAGTATTATGTAGTGATGAGCACAGCCGGACGAACCCCGAAAGACGTCTTGGAGTATGCCAAAAAGCATGACGCCAAGCAGTTGGATTTGCGATTTACTGACCTGCCAGGGTTGCAGCAACACATTTCATACCCGATCAGCCAGTTGAAGGAAGAGACCTTCGAAGAGGGCTTCGGTATCGATGGCTCCAGCATTCGCGGATGGGCCGCCATTAATGAAAGCGATATGCTGTTGATCCCCGACCCTGCAACTGCGGTGATCGATCCTTTCTACGAGACCAAGACGCTCGTCATGGTTTGCGACGTGATCGATCCGATCACCCGCCAGCATTACGATCGCGACCCGCGCTGGATCGCCCAGAAAGCCGAGCTCTATCTCAAAAACTCCGGCCTCGCCGATACCGCGTACTTCGGCGCCGAAGCGGAGTTCTTCATCTTCGATAACGTCCGCTTCGATCAGAACGCCCACTCCGGCTACTACTTTATCGACGCTGAAGAGGGCCGCTGGAACTCTGGCCGCGAGCAAAATAACCTGGGCTATCGTCCGCGTTTTAAAGAAGGATATTTCCCCGTTCCGCCGACCGATCATTATCAGGATCTGCGCGCCGAGATGGTCGAGACAATGATCAGAGTCGGTCTCGACATCGAGTGCCATCATCACGAAGTCGCCACCGCCGGCCAGTGCGAAATCGATCAGCGCTTCGACACGCTGCTCAAATCGGCCGACAACATGATGATGTACAAGTACGTCATCCGCAATGTGGCATATCAGTATGGCAAGAGCGTCACCTTCATGCCGAAGCCTCTGTTCGGCGATAACGGCAGCGGCATGCATACGCACCAGAGCCTATGGAACGGAAAAACTCCTCTGTTCGCCGGGGATATGTACGCCGGACTCAGCCAGATGGCTCTGTGGTATATCGGCGGATTGCTGAAGCACGCCCGCGCGCTCTCGGCCATCATCGCCCCGACTACGAACAGCTACAAGCGCCTGGTTCCCGGCTATGAAGCTCCAGTGAATCTGGCCTATTCGCGGCGCAACCGCTCGGCTGCGGTCCGCATTCCGATGTATTCCGCGTCGCCCAAGGCGAAGCGTGTCGAGTTTCGTCCGCCGGATCCGTCGGCGAACCCGTACCTCGCCTTCGCGGCCATGATGATGGCCGGCCTCGACGGTGTGCTGAACAAGACCGATCCTGGCGAGTCGCTCGACAAGGATATATACGACCTCACCCCCGAAGAAATGAAGGCGGTGCCATCCATGCCCTCGTCGCTCGAGGAAGCGCTGGGCTGCCTCGAAGACGATCATGCCTTCCTGTTGAAGGGCGACGTGTTCAGCGAAGAGCTGCTCGAAACCTTCATCGGATACAAGCGGAAGAGCGAGGCGGACGCGATCCGCCTGCGCCCCCATCCCTACGAGTTCGCGCTCTATTACGATATTTAGTGCCGCGGGGATCCATTCTGCAAGTCAGCGTCTCCCGCGGAGGCGTGCCAAAATCAGCGATCCCGGAAGGCGATCTTCAATCCCTAGGCATCGTTGGAGACGGTCACGCCAACCCGCACATTCACGGTGGACCTCGTCAGGCAGTCTTGCTGATCTCTGCCGAAGCGCTAGCCGAACTTACCGCCCTCGGCTTTCCTCTTTACCCCGGTGCCCTCGGCGAAAATATCACCACCGTTGGTCTCGATCGTTCTCAATGGCGTATGGGTCAGCGCTGGCGTATCGGCCAAGCCATTGTCGAATTGACCAAGGTCCGCGCCCCCTGCGACACTCTCAACGTGTACGGACCAGGCATACACAGAGCAATCTATGATGCGCAGGTCAAGGCAGGCGACCCATCCTCACCTCGCTGGGCGATGAGTGGAGTTTACGCAAGTGTCGTCCAACCCGGGATCGTCCGCCCGCGCGATCCGGTTTCGCTCCTCGACCAGAGAGTCTGATAAAAATAAAAAAGAGGCGGAGCCGGAGCTCTCGCCTCTTTGTTCGATTCAACCGATCGAATGCTCTAACGAATACGGGCCGGACGAACTGCGAAGAAGGCCAGCATCGATACCAACCCGATCAGTCCAATCAAAGGTACAGAGGACGCCGTGTGCGGTAACTCCGCCGGAACTTCCGCGGGCAGCGGTTCCGGAGCCGCGGCGACTTCCGCGGGTACCGGTGCAGGCGCAGGCTCCGCCACAACGGGAGCCGGTGCGGTATACGTTGCCGTATCTAAGCTCGCAGTGTTTCCCGCGCCATCCGTCGTGCTGACTTCAGCGGTCTTATATTCCTCGGTCGACGCGGCAGCCGTGGTCGGTACCGCCATCTTAGCCGAAGACGCTATCTGCGTGGACATGTTTTTCGGATAGGCGAACTCTTGACCGAAATTGTCGCCGGGGTAGAACCACGCACGCATTGCTGGCGGCTGACCGGCCGGAACTTCCCAGAACGTAAACGAGCTGTGGGAGGTCGGTTGCAACCGGTAGTTAGGAATCGCCAGGATTGTGGTGATTATGTGATTGTTGTTGTCGAAGACCTGCACGATGTGCCGGTCCGACTGAGAGTCCAGCAATTTAAACGTGTACACGCCGGGTTGCAGCACCGTGTTTGGAAGCTGAATCTCTTCCTTAACGGTTAAAATTGTCTTCTTATCCCATTCGTCGGCTTTCGCCATGGGAGCTAAACTTACCACTGCCGCTAACGACGTTAAAGCCGCGAATCGTATCGAATTCATCATTTCCTTACCTCCAAAAAATAGTTCGTCCTTCGACGTGTGCTGATTATGCAGATCGAGGGCCAAAACCCTAAGTCGTTCGCAGTGTATGGGAACGCGTAGTAAAGACTGGGGAATCAGCAATTGTTGCTGCAACACGTGCAAAGTTTACATGTCGGCGGAACGACACCGGGACGGAACGATATTCGCCCTCGCGTATCTAACAGGATGGCATGAGGGTCACTGCACTCATTCTCGCGCTCATGGGTCAACTTCCCGCCCAATCCGTAAACGAAAAACCGTTTACGCTGACTGCCCATTCCGAACTGGTTCTCTTGGATGTCAGCGTGAAAGAGGCCAAGGGTAAATATCTTTCCGATCTGATAAAAGAGAACTTTCAGATTTATGAGAACGGCAAACTTCAAACCATCTCGACCTTCAGCAACGAAGATACGCCCGTCACCGTCGGATTGGTGCTCGACGACAGCCGCAGCATGCGGTCTAAGCGCGGGGATGTCATTAATTCCGCGCTGACCTTCATCGATTCCAGCAATCATTACGATGAGATGTTCGTCACCCACTTCAACGATCGCGTCCGCCGTGGCTTACCCCCCGGAACCATATTCAGCGACAACGCCGAGTTGTTGCGCCGCGCGCTCTGGAACAGTCCCGTCGAAGGCAGGACGTGCCTCTACGATGGTGTTCTCGATGCCCTGCAACAATTAGAATCGGGCACCCAGGAGAAGAAGAGTCTTATCGTCATCACCGACGGCGGCGATAACGCTAGTGTCCATAACTTTAAGGATGTACTCGACGCCGTGCAGCGAACCCGCGCCATCCTTTACACCATCGGAGTTTTCGACTTGGAGGATCCCGATCGTAACCCGAATCTGCTGCGCCGGCTCGCCGCTATCAGTGGCGGAGTGGCCTATCTGCCCGCGGATCTTTCGGAGTTACCGGAAATCTGCCGCGGAATCGCGAAAGACATCCGCAGTCGTTACTCCATCGGATACGTTCCCGTCAGGGTGGATAATAGGAGCGCGCTCCGGACCATTCGAGTTTCCGTCGTGGGAGCTGGAAACCAGAAGCTCGAGATTCACGCGCGAACCAGTTATGTACTTCCGGAGCGGCGCTGAAAGCTGGCGATGAAGCTAAAGGTCGTCGTGCCGCAAACCCATCGGACAGTGCGATTTCTTCTGCTGCTCATCGGAGTCGTCTGCCTGGGGATCTATAGCTATTCTTATTTGTACCGGACCGCCTATCAACTCTATGAAGGTTGGCGATTCGATCACGGCGCGGAGGAGCCGGCGCCGGCCTCCGACCCTAAACCCACGCGACTGGTTACATTGCCCGATCCGGATCGAGGCGCGCCACGCTCACCCACTTCCATCCCGGCAAGCGTGATAGGCCGTATCTCCGTTCCCCGTCTCCATATTTCCGCCATCGTCGAAGAGGGAATCGACGACGTCACCCTCTCCCGAGCCGTCGGTCACATTCCGGGTACCGCATTTCCCGGGGAGACCGGAAACATCGGCATCGCCGGGCATCGCGACACTTTTTTCCGCGCGCTCAAAGACCTCCAGCCGCACGATAAGATCGACTTCACGACCCACGCCGGCCGCTTTCACTATACCGTCGAGTCTCTCAATGTCGTCGACCCAAGCGATGTGAGCGTTCTGAACTCAGTCGGAGGTCAAACTCTGACGATTGTGACCTGCTTCCCCTTCCACTACATTGGAAACGCCCCGCGCCGCTTTATCGTCCACGCAGTCTCCAGGTAGTACCAGAAATGGTACAGTAGGTGGCCTTGCAATAGCCCGTGATTCTGGCTACTGGCTACTGGCTTCTTCGTCCGCACTCACCGGCGCTGGAGCCCTCAGCCCTGACCACTCCTCGCACACCAGAATCGAGTTTGCTGGATTCTTCGACGAATATTTCAGCCCTGCCACTCCAATCAATCGGTGCGGATCGGCTGGCATATATGCGCGCAGCGTCGACACATCTTGCGACGCCGTGTAGTGCACGCCTCGCACGGTGTAGAAATAGTACAGCGTGCCGTCCGTCGCTTCGGAAATCATCGCATCGCCTAAACGGCCTTGCCGGCTGACGTTCAATCTCCGCTTCCGCTCGCGTTTTTCAGGCGTACCATGCACTCGCAACACGATCAGCGTGGCAAGCGCGATGAGTCCCACCGCCACGCCGCATAACACGACAACTTGAACGCCCTCGATGGTCATCTGTGATGGACTTCTTGAAATACCTTTTCGTAATCCTTCAAAAACTGATCGAGACCTTTATCGGTCAACGGATGGTTGAACAGCGAATCGATCACTTTGAGCGGTAGCGTGCCCACATGCGCGCCTGCCTTCGCCGCCTCAATCACGTGAGTCGAGGTGCGCAGCGAAGCCGCCAGTACTTGCGTTTGAAATCCATAGTTCTTGTAAATAAGGACGATGTCGCGGATCAGATCCAGGCCGTTCCCTCCGATATCGTCGATGCGCCCGACAAACGGGCTGACGTAAGTCGCGCCCGCTTTGGCCGCCAGAATCGCCTGCCCCGCGGAGAAACACAGCGTGACGTTCACGCGGATTCCCTCTTTGTGAAAAATCGAGCAGGCGCGAATGCCATCGCGCGTCAATGGGACTTTCACGACGACGTTCTTGTGGATTTTAGCCAGCTTGCGGCCTTCGGTAAGCATCCCGCCGGTGTCGGTAGCCACTACTTCGGCGCTGATATCGCCGTCGATGATTTCGCAGATTTTGCGGATCTGATCTTCGATGGGGATGCCTTCTTTCGCGATCAGCGACGGGTTGGTGGTCACGCCGTCGATAATGCCCCAGCGGGCGCCGGCTTGGAGCTCTTCCAGATTCGCAGTGTCGAGAAAAAATTTCATCTTACCCCTTAAACAACGGGGTTTTCAAGAACCCCAATGCCATCGATTTCAATGCGTACGGTGCATCCTGGAGTCAGCGGACCTACGCCCGGAGGCGTGCCCGTGGCGATCAGGTCACCAGGCTCCAGAGTCATAAATGACGTTATATAGCTGATGATAACATCGACGGGAAAAATCATGTCCAAAACGGACCCGTCCTGTTTCACATCTCCATCGACTAAAGTGCGCACGCGCAGCGACGCGAAATCGAGCTCATCCTTCGATACCAGGCATGGTCCCACGGCGCAAAAAGTATCGAAGCCTTTGCCTCGGGTCCACTGGCCGTCTTTTTTCTGCAGGTCGCGCGCGGTGATGTCGTTGACGATGGTGAAACCCAGCACATAATCGAGCGCATCCTCACGCGAAACGTTACGCGCGCGGTCGCCGATCACGATGCCGAGCTCGCCCTCGAAGTCCACCCGTTGCGAAAGCGCGGGATAGATAATCGCGTCGCCCGATGCGATCAGCGAGGACGGCGGTTTGAGGAAAATCAAGGGCTCCGCCGGAGGTTCATTGCCAAGCTCCCGCGCATGTTCCAGATAGTTCCGGCCGACGCAAACAATCTTAGTGGGCGCACAAGGCGGCAGCAGGCGAATCCCTGGCGTCGCCGCATCGCTGGGGGGGCCGTAGCGAACATCCGGCGAATCTGGCGCGGTCGGCGGGGCGGACGGGTTGAGAGAGTAGCGAATTTGCTTCATGAGAGGTGACTTCTCAAGATATAATAGTCCGAGTGCCCGCCGCCAACATTCCGGCATTTCTACTCGTCGCCCCGCCCTCCGCAACCCAGCGGTTCATGTATTCCCTGTTCGACAATACGTTTGCAGGGATTCACCATTTGGACTGGTTCGATTGGACCATGATGGTGCCTTATTTCGCCACGCTTGTGGTGCTTTCCTGCTACGGCTTGCACCGCTATGAGATGATCCGCGGATATTGGAAACATAGGAAGAAGTTTTCGGAAGTACCATCGCAGCGCTACGCGCAGTTGCCGCGCGTGACCGTGCAGCTTCCGATTTATAACGAGCAGTACGTCATCGAGCGGCTGATTGAAGCGGCCAGCAAAATGGAGTATCCGCGGGATCTCTTCGAAATTCAAGTACTTGACGATTCGACAGATGAGACTCATCCGTTCACGGAGCGTCTGGTCGCGCAGTACAAGGCCGGCGGCCTGCCGATCGAGTACATTTATCGCGCGAACCGCCAAGGCTATAAAGCGGGGGCACTTCAGCACGGCCTCGAAACGGCGACGGGAGAAATCGTCGTGATTTTCGACGCGGATTTTATTCCGCCGGTCGATTTTCTGGAGCGGGTGGTCCATCAATTCGCCGATCCGAAGGTCGGGATGGTGCAGACGCGCTGGGCTTATCTGAATCGGCACTATAATGTGCTGACGGAAGTCCAAGCGATGCTATTAGATGGGCATTTCGTGCTGGAGCACGTCGCACGCGCGGGCTCGGGGTTGTTCTTTAATTTCAACGGCACGGCGGGCGCGCTGCGCCGATCTATGATCGACGATGCCGGGGGATGGCAGCACGATACGTTGACGGAAGATTCGGATTTGAGTTATCGGGCGCAGCTAAAGGGTTGGAAATTCGTCTACTTACCGTCGATTGAGTGCCCTTCGGAACTGCCGGTCGAGACCTACGGATTCCAAGTCCAGCAGTCGCGGTGGGCAAAAGGGCTGACGCAGGTGGCGATGAAGCTGCTGCCGAAGATTCTGAAATCGGACCTTCCCTGGCGCGTCAAAGTTGAAGCTTTTTTTCATCTAACTCCCAATATTTCCTATCCTTTAATGATTGTGGTCTCGGCGCTGATGCTGCCGGTGATGATCGTCCGGTTCTATCAGGGCTGGCTGCAGATGCTGCTGATCGATGTTCCGTTAATCGCGGCGTCGTTTTGGTCGATTTCGGCGTTTTATGTGATTGCGCACAGGGAGTTATATCCGAGAACATGGAAGCGGGCATTCCTGTTCCTGCCCGCGCTGATGGCTGCCGGAGTCGCCCTGACGATAATCAATTCCAGGGCCGTTTTTGAAGCACTTATCGGTTATCAGACGGGATTTGCGCGGACCCCGAAATATGCCATTGGAGGGCAAAAAAAGGTCCACATTCAGAACATTCAGTACCGGCGGCGCAGCGGGTGGCTTCCATACGCGGAACTTGCTGTAGGCACGTACTTTCTGGCCATGGTGATGTTTGCGATCGAGTCTTTTAACTTCCTGGCGATTCCGTTCCTGATGCTGTTCGTGGGCGGGTATTATTGGGCCGGTGTGACGACCCTGTGGGAAGAATATCAGGGCAAACTGGCGTGGCAGAGGCAGCAAGCACTGGCCTTACACGCCGTTAAGTGACCAGAATGTACGCTGTAAGAGGGCTTAAATGACCATAATTTTCGCCTATTTCAGTTCCACGATGGTTGCTCCGTTCCCGCCTTCGTCCTGCGAGGCGGCGTAGAATTTCTCTACGTGGGGATTTTGCTTCAATAAATCCGCAATCGCTTTCTTCAAAATCCCCATGCCGTGGCCGTGGACGATGCGGACTCGCTCGACTTGGGCGAGGGCGGCGCTGTCGAGCATTTTGTCGACTTGTTCGCAGGCGGCTTCGGCGCGCTGGCCGATGACGTTGATCTCGCGGTAACCAGTATCGAAGCTGGGGCCCTGGTGGAACGTCACGCTTTGCTTGGGACGGTCGGCTGGGGCAAGCACTTCTTCGACATCCGAGATTGAGACTTGCATTTTTAGGAAGCCTGCGTCGACTTCGAGAATATCGCCGGGGAGCACGCGGCGCACGCTGGCGGGTTGGCGGATTCCTTTCAATCTGACTCGGGCGCCAGGTTCGATTTTTAAGCGGGTTGGGGCGGAGTGAGACACGGGTGTTAGCGCTTCGACGGCTTCCTTGAATTCGCGTTTTGCTTTGGCGACTTTGACGTGGGCTTTCTGGCTGAGCTCGCCGATGGTCTCGGCGGCGCGCCGCTCGAATTGCGTTGTCAGTTCCGAGGCGCGTTGTTCCAGCTCGCGGATTTTCGCGGCGTACTTCTTTTCCCAGGTTTGTTCCAGCGACTTTTCCCTGGCCTCGATAGCGGCGGTGCGGGTAGTTAGCTCACTACGTTCGCGTTCGAGGACGTCGATGCGGTCGTGCAGTTCGGCTAAGAAGCGGGAGACGTCGCGTTCGACGTTGGTCATGCGCGATCTCGCGACGGCGATCAGGTGCGGGTCTAGGCCGAGGCGGCTGGCGATGTCCAATCCAGCGGATTTGCCGGGTGCGCCGAGGCGCAGTTCATACGTGGGTTCGAGCGTGGCGTCGTCGAAGCCCATGGAGCCATTGCGGACGCCTTTGGTCGAGGCTCCGTAGACTTTCATCGCCATCAGATGAGTGGAAGCGAGAGTGAACGCACCGGCGTTTTGAAATGCCTCTAGCAGCGCGACGCCGAGCGCGCCCCCTTCTTCGGGGTCTGTTGCGCGGCCTAGCTCGTCGACTAATACCAGTGAATCAGGCGTGACGTCTTCCAGCATTTTTCCGATCGACAAAATGTGCGAGGAGAAAGAGCTGAGACTTTCCTGGATCGACTGATGATCGCCAATGTCGGCCAGCACTTGATCGAAGAGGGGGAATTCGGCTTCGAGGGCGGGGACGGGGAGTCCGGCGTGGGTCATCAAGGCTAGCAGGCCTACGGTTTTGAGAGCAACTGTTTTTCCGCCGGTGTTGGGGCCGCTGATTAGGAGCGTGCGTTCGGATTGATCAAGTGAGAGGGATATCGGGACTACGGTCTTGTGCTTGGCGAAACCGGAAAAGCCGCCTGAAAGGCGGCTGCCGCCAATATTGGCCGCCCCACACGGAACGGACTCTTGCATCGGACCAAGCTGTTGCAACAAAGAATCTGGTTCCTGCGAGCGGGGCTTTGCGCGGAGGATGTCTTCTAGAAGGGGATGCCGGGCTCGGCTCAGGACTAGTTTTCGGGCGTTATCGGGGCTCAGGCGCGGGACGATGCAGTTGAAGTCGAGGGCGAATTCGGCTTTGGCGAACAAGATTTCCAGCTTGGCTAGCGCGCTGGCCGTTGCCGCGATTTCGGAGGCGTGTTCGCGCAGGTGGGCGGTGAATTCGCGCAGCAGGCGATGCACTTCGCGCAGCTCTTCTTCGTGCAGGCGGACCAGCTCGTTATTGAGGTTGATGGTTTCGAGGGGCTCGACGAAGAGGGTGCGGCCGCTGCCGCTGGCTCCGTGGATGACTCCGTCGACGCGGCGCTCGCGGCCGGTGACGACGGGAACTACAAAACGGTCGTTGCGGATGGTGACGAAGTCCTCCTGCAAATCTTCGTGGTGGAGGCGGAGGAAGCGTTCGAGGGATTCATGGATAAGATGGCGCTGTTTTTCGCACTCGCGTCGGAGACGGCCTAGCGCCACGCTGGCATCGTCGGCTAGCGTTCCGTCGGGCAAGAATTTGCCGCGGAGTTCTTGAACCAGCTCGCGGAGATCGGCGATATGGGTCGCGTGCGCGGCTAAGCGCGGGAATTTTTCAGAGGCGGAGAGGAGGACGCTGCGCGCTTCGGCGGCTAGATCGAGGAGGCGGGAGAGCTCGTAGATTTCGATGGCGTCCAAGGTCGCGCCTTCAATGCGAAGTTGCGCGAGGGTTGGGCCGAGTTCGGCTACGTCATCGAAACGGACGCGGATGGCTGCGCCTCGGGATGCTTGTTGGGGTTGGGAGGAGGTGCGGACGTAGGCTACGGACTCGGCGGTATCGGCTAGAGTTTCTTCGATTTCGGCGCGGTCGGAGGCGGGGTTTATTTGGGATAGCTCGGCTCGGCCCAGGGAGCTGCGGACGTATCGGCCTAGGAGGGCTCGGAGAGATTCGAATTCCAGGACGGGGTCGGAGTGCATGTTACCGCTTCCCGCGGGCGCGGCTCGGAAGAGCATTGGAGAAACGATCGTGCGTCGAGACGAGTCTCGACGCGGCACGCACGAGTGCGTGCGCCACGGCGGGTGATTGGGGATATTTTTTCATTCACTGCTTACTTGCGAATGCTCTTTCGATTATTCCCAGGGTGCCTTCGGTAACCTCGAGGGCTTTTAGTTTTGCGCGGTCGACCCAGGCTACGCGGGCGGCGTCGTCTCCGGCGCGAAGCTTTCCTCCCACCACTGTACACAGGTAATCGTGCAGGATGTAGTGGTATTCGGCGCGGCCTTTGGCATCCGGCATGATGCGCTCGAAGATTTCGAAGAGGCGTTTGGGGCGGACGATCAGACCGGTTTCTTCCTGCACTTCGCGCTTTAGGGCGTCTTCAATTTTTTCGCCCGGTTCGATCAGGCCTCCGGGGAGGGACCAGTAGCCTTTCAGGGGGTTACGGGCGCGTTGGACTAAGAGGATTTTGTTGCGGCGGATGATGAGCGCTCCGACGCCGGGCAACGGATGCTTGGGGTATCTTCTGGTCACAAAGACGGGACATCGTTAGGGAACGTCAATACTGCAACGCTCCTTTGACGCCTAATCTGACGTGATAGACGAAGGCTCTCGCGGTGATGTAGAGACCTTCTAAATCGCCGTCGCCGAACGTTAGGTTCGATGGCGTGTCGCCTAGTTCGATGGTTCCGATTAACTTTGCGTCTTCTGAATACGCATAGACAAATTTTGCGGCTACGTAGAGATTACCTTTTTCATCGGTGCGGATACCATCGGGGACGCCTTGGATGTTCGCGATGACCACGCGCTCGTTGGTGGCTGCGCCGGATTTGTCGAGGTCGTAGGCGCGGATGAGTCTGGCGTCGGAATCGGCTACGTAGAGAACCTTTCCGTTGAGCGAAAGCGTGATGCCGTTGGGTCTTGTTTTCCACCTCGCGAGGGCTTCCAAATCGCCTTTCGGGGTGATGTGGAAGACGCCGAAGAAATCGAGTTCACGATGGTCCTGCTGGTCCCCGAAAGCGGGATCGGTGAAATAAATGTGGCCGTCGCGGCGGACTACGATATCGTTGGGGGCGTTCAAGCGCTTGCCTTCAAACTTCGAGGCTAGTACTTCGACAACGCCCTTTTTCGAAGTGCGAGTCACGCGGCGGGAGTGGAATTCGCAGGTATAGAGGCGGCCTTGGAGATCGTAAGTATTGCCGTTGGGTCCACCGGGAATTTCCGCGTAGTCGGATCCGCCTACGCCGGGGACGAATTTATGCAGCTTATTGGCGATGCAATCGCTGAAGAGCAGGAAGCCGTCGCGGGACCAGGCGGGGCCCTCAGTGAATTGAAGGCCGGAGGCGATTTTTTCGACTCTCATGTCGGCGAAGTTTTGGGCGGGTGCGAGGGGGAGCAGGAGGGCGAGTAAGAGCAGGGCCCATTGGGGCGAAAAATGGGGACAGACCGCTCTGTCCACGCGGCGGCGGGATTTGCTCTGCTTTTGCGGGGAATTTTGCGCGCCTTGGGACAGAGTGGTCAGTCCCCATTTTTCGCAGTGTTGTGCCACTTACCGATTATGGCAAGGCGAAGGCTACTACGGAGTCGCCCATTTTCGATCCGGCTTTGCCGTGGCCGCCGGCGCAGATTACGATGTACTGTTTGCCGTTGAATGAGAACGTCATTGGGGTAGATTGGGCGGAGGCGGGGAGGTCGCCGGACCAGAGCTCGCGTCCGGAATCGATGTCGAAGGCGCGGAGTTTTTGTTCGCTGGTGGTGGCGGCCACGAAAATCAGTCCGCCGCCGGTGACGATGGGACCGCCCATGGCGAGGCCTCCGGGGATCGCGGCGCCGTTGGGCAGAGGAATGGAGCCGAGGGGCACGGACCATTTTTTCATACCGGTGGAAAGGTCGACGGCGATCAGCTCGCTCCACGGTGGAGGGTTGCAGGGGAGGCCGCTGGGGGCGCGAAGGTGTTCGCGCATCATCGCATATGGAGTGCCGCGCTGCGCGCCGACTTCCATGTCGAAGCGATTCTGCTTGGCGGTCTTTATTTCGTCGCCGAGCTTGTCGCGAGGGATGAGGCGCACGATGGTGGAGAGGCGATCTGAAGCGACGATCAGGAAGCCTCGGTCCGGCTCATAAGCGCTGCTGCCCCAATTGACGCCGCCGACGTTGCCTGGAAACATGATGGTCCCTTCGAGGCTGGGAGGGGTGAACAGGCCGTGCGAATCGAGGCCTTCGAGACGGGATTTGCACCAGGCTTTATCCTGCGGCGTGATGCCCCAGGCGTCGTCGGCTGAGAATTTTTGCGGGGCGAGCACATCGTATTTCGGGAAGGGCTGGGTTGGAGAGGATTGCTCGCCTGGGACTTTCGATTGGGGGACGGGGCGCTCCTCGATGGGCAGGAGGGATTTTCCGGTTTCGCGGTCGAGGACGAAGAAGTGGCCGATTTTGGTAGTCACAGCGATGGCGGGGGCACCTTTGAACGTCACCAGCGCGGGTTGCGAGGCGACGTCGTAATCCCAGAGGTCGTGATGCACGACCTGGAAGGCCCAGAGGACTTGGCCTGTGGATGCCCGCAGCGCCACGACCGAGTTGGCGTAGCCGTTGTTGCCGGGGCGCTCGCCACCGTAGAAGTCGGGGCTGGCGCTGCCGGTGGGGACGAAGACCATGTCGCGCGCGGGATCGGCGGCGAGGGCGGACCAGGCGTTGGCGGCTCCGGCATTTTTGAGCGAGGCGGGGAGAGGATCGAAGCTCCAGACCAGCTTGCCGGTGCGGGCGTGATAGGCGCGAACAATGCCGCGCTCGGAATCGGCACGGCGGCCATCGCCGATGGAGGAGCCGGTGATGACGAGGTCGCCCATGATGGCGGGCGGAGAGGTGACCTGATACTGGCCGGGATTCTTGAGGCCGACATCCTTGGTCAAATCGATTTGGCCGAAGCCATCGCACACTTTGCCGGTGGCCGCATCGACCGCGATGAGGCGGGCATCGATGGTGCCAACGACGATGCGGCGCTGGCACGGGTCGCCCTTCTTGCGCTGAGGGTCGAGCCAGGTGGAGACGCCGCGCGAGGTTACCTCAGAGTAGTCGCGGGTACGATCGACATCGGGATCGTATTTCCAGCGCTCCTTGCCGGTGGCGGGGTCGAGCGCGATCACCTGATTGAACGGCGTACTGAGGTAGAGCGTGCCGTCGATCATGATGGGCGTGGCTTCGAAGGCGGCCTTCCCATTGAGGTCGGATTTGGGAAGAAGCGCGCCGGTGTGATATTCCCAGGCGGGTTTCAACTGGGTGACGTTCTGACGGGTGACCTGCGCGAGAGGCGAGTAGCGAGTGCCACCCGCGTCGCGGCCGTAGGCGGACCAGTCGACATCGCCGCCGATTAAAAGAAGAGCGAGAAGGGCATGCATAAATCGAGTATCGGCGAACGCGGCGGCGGTATCACGAGGTTTGGGACGAGCGGGCCTGGGGGTGGGATCAACGGGCGCGGAGGGCCAGGCCGCGGGCGACGGAAGTAAACTCATCGCCCGAGTGCACGAGGTGCGCTCCGAATCGCTGTTCGAAGATGCGACGGACGGAGGGCACTAGCGATGTTCCTCCGGTCAGAAAGACGCGATCGACCTGCTCGGCTTTCGTTTTGGCGTCGCGCAGGAGGGAATCGACGGAAGAGGAGATTTGCGAAAGCTCGGGGGCGATCCAGGATTCGAAATCGCCGCGGCGGACGGTTTGTTCGATGGACACGCAGGGATCTTCGAATTGAAATTCGCTTTTCTCGGAGGTCGAAAGCTCGACTTTGGTGCGCTGGACGGCGCGATGCAGATTGTAGCCGGCATCGTTGTCGATTAGATGAATGAGGGCTTCAATTTTCGAGGGCTGCTGCGCCTGCACTTCCAGACCGCGAAGCATTCGCAAGGTCTCCTGGGTTTTCAGAAACGACAAGTGATGCCATTTTTCCAATTTCAAATAGAGCGATGGCGGGATGGGCAGCATCTTGTCCAGAGATCGATATTCGGTGCCCAAGCCGAGCATGGGGGAAACTACGTTGCGGACGATTTTCGCGTCGAAGGAATCGCCGGCCAGGGGGAGACCGGCGGCGGCGAGAATGCGGCGGCGCTTTAGACCCTGCTTAAAGGCGGGCCCTACGTTCAGCAGGGAGAAATCGCTGGTGCCGCCGCCAAAGTCCGCGATGACGATACGCTCGTCGTGGTCGAGGGTGCTCTCGTAAAAATACGCAGCGCCGACGGGCTCGTACTCGAGCACGATCTGGTCGAAGCCGGCGCGCCGGAAAGCCTGCTTCAATCGAGAGACCGCCAGGGCATCCGCCTCTTCAGTACCGGCGCCGACAAATCGCACCGGACGTCCGAGCACGACGCGGCGGCCGAGGTCGCCGAACTGGCGCTCGGCTTCTTCGCGCAGGGAGAGAGCCATCGACGCCGTCAGATCCTCTACCGAGTAGCGTTCCTTGTGAACCCACGTTTCGCGGAACAGCGAGCTCGATAGAAACGACTTCAGCGATTGGATCAGCCTGCCCGGCGTATCGCGTGCGAGGTAGGCGTCGATCGCCGAAGGTCCGGCTAGAGGCCGCTTTCTTCCCCGCGATGGCGCGCCATCGAAATAAAGGACGGACCGGAATGTTTCGAGCGCGGCTGTGCCAAAACGTGCTGTTTCCACTAGGCCGTCGCTGGCAACGGCGACTGCGCAGTTCGTCGTCCCGAAGTCGATTCCGACGGCTCTCAAGTTTTTATGATCGCGCAAAGGATTGTCGCCTACCGCAGCGCCACAAACCCTGAAACTCTACCGAGGCCCTTCGGGGCAACATCCGCCGCCAAAACTTCCGTGTCTTTATGCCGGCGGGTCTCCGTCACCACCCAGCGGATAGCCTCGTAGGTTCTCCAGTAGGAATTATCGCGGAGCAGCTCGTTGCGCATGCTGAGGATTTCGCGGCGGGCGAAACGCTGCAGCAATTTTCCGTGCATCGGCAGAGGGTCGGTCGGGAAGCTTACCATCAATTGAACCGCGGGACGGTTGCGAAGATGGATGACTGCCAGACGCCCGTCGGTGCTCATGCGGTCTCCCGTGGCGTTGTGCATTTCGTGGTGCAGTTCGGACCGGTCCAGCCAATCGGCCAGATCCACCGAGGAGGCGAACTCGAGGTCGTGAACCACTTTGTCGCGCTCCCGGTCGATCCACTCCGCGATGCGATGGGTAATCGGCATGCCGGGCCGCAGGAATGCATAATCGATATCGTGCGTCGCCGCGCCCAGCCAGATTTCCTGCCCGTTGCAGGTCTCGTTCCGTTTCCAGATCCGGATATGATGCCGTTTGCCGACGTCGTTCAGGCCCTTCTGCCACATCATGTCGGCAACTTCGCCATCGAGCAGCAGCGAGGACATCGGGGCGATGCGGTTCCCCTGGTTTTCCATGACCGCGCGAATGTTACGCAAGTGAGAGCGAAACGTCGAAGGAGGAGTCCGGGACCATCCGGCGGCCTGGAACGCGTCCACCAACTGTTCCCGGGAACCGATGAACATCACGTTGATTAAATCGGATGGGTGATGCTTGCCGTTCGCGGTCCGGTCCGGCATCGCGGCGGCCACGTCATCGAGCGAAGAAAGCTCGCCGCTGGTCAGGGAGTCGATGGTGCGCGGCATGTCTTCTGTTTCTTCGCGCGCCGTGACTGACAACGATTCGTTCAAGGCCAGAGTGAGGTCCACGCCCGCGGGATAATAAATCTCCGCCTCCGGAACATTTACCACCAGCGTCTTGACGGCCCACAGTCCCAGTCGAGCGTGCATGTTAAATCCCACTGCAAACCTGATGTAGCCGGTCGCGCGATTCGAGAGGCTGGCGGTGGACCGCTCAGCGAAAATGCGCCCGTTCTGTCCGATACGCTCCCGTGCATTGTCGACTTCGGTCACGCGCGCGGAAATCGGATAAACGGTCTGGTCGGGAAGGATCGCGCGATCGAATTCAAGCTCGAGTGCCGCCGTCTCGTGGATAATTCCCAGGCCAACGCGCCGCACGGATTTCACTTGTCCCGCCAAGCTGCTTCCCGCCGGGAGTAGAACTTCGCGATCGGCCACCAGAGGAGTGGTTAACACAGCCGACACCGGGGAGCCTACCTTGCTGGCATAAGTCCCAACCGCGCTGGTCAGCCGGATTTCCAGATGGGTCCCGGCGGGAACTTCCCGCCAGGGAAGCATCATCGTCACCATCGGTAAGTACGCCAGTAAGCTCATTCTGATTTAGAATGGGCGTCACTGGCGTCGCGAGATTGCTTTCTCGCCCGCAACTGCGGTGGACTCCATTTTCCGGGATGCAGTGGACCGCGTATTGTGAGGCGGCCACTACTGGCTGCAGGTCGCACCGATTCCAAGCTGCGACCCAAGGGGAGTGGTGGGGGTGGGCGAGAATCGGGGAATCGCCACAGTTTGCGGCAACGGGGAGAAAATTGAATTTTGTCGAAATGTTGTTCATCTCGTCCTGGAGATTTATGCCGGTTAAATGAGGAAGGCGTCAAGGAAACTGGGTTTGGTCTCGAAATGGCCGGGGCCTCCGAGCCTGTTTTAGTGTTTTTCGCGCGGTAACTAATGCGAACCAATGGCTTGAATGAAGCCCGAGGTAGGTGTATCCTGGGAAAGCTTTTGCTTCGCGCCTGAAAGATTGAAGGTTTCGAACGTTATGACTCTCATGCGAACGTGGACTCTCACCTTATTGCTGGGGATGTCCTTCGTGGCCAGTGCCCAGAACAAGGCCGCTATCGAGAAGAAACTTGTGGCCGAGTATTCCCTGACGCAGGCGACGGCCGACCAGACCGATATTGTGACGGCCGGGTCCATCCTGGTGCTCAAAAAGGGCAATATCATCATGGCTCCGGTTGCGGGGACGAATTACTTCCAGAACACCTATAAAGATGGGAAAATCAGTCAGAATGCGGCCGGGAAGATTGTGAAAGGGCTGGATCGATTCAGTCACCTGCCTGGCGCCAGCGCTCCCGCCCAGGCACCGGCGACCCGGACCTTTGTGCCGGGCGAGAAGGTGTGGGTGACCAAGATCGAATGTAAGGACGATGGCCTGGTGTTCCAATTATTCACCGACGCGTTCGCGGACGTGCGCTACAAAGCGGATCTTAAGTTCTTCTTCGACAAGAGGGGAGCGATACCGTCGGCCGACGACATGTCCAAAATGGTGGCCGAGGTGTTTAAGATCCAGCCCGCTGAAAGTGGAGACGCTGGAGCGCAGCAAGAGGCCCCGGCGGCTGCTCCCGCTGAACCCGCGCCTCGAGGACGCAGGCAGGCTCCGGCCGCTGCTCCGGTTGCTCCGCCGCCGGCCGCCGAAGTGGCGCCCGCTCCGATTCCGCCACCCCCGCCGCCGCCCGACGCACCGGAGGCTCCTCCAAAAGAGCTGAAGATGGGACAGACGAAGGATCAGGTAATTGCGAACTTTGGACAGCCGGAAAAGGTCGTCAAGCTGGGAACGAAAGAGATTTATTACTACAAGGATGTCGGTAAAGTGACTTTTGTGAATGGAAAGGTCACCGACGTCCAGTAGTTTCTGTTAAATCACAGATCTAGAAGGAGAATTCGATGAACACGCGCCGATATTCGATGGGCCTGATCGCCGTACTGTTGTACGGGGCCTCGCTGGCAAACGGTCAGGTGAAGAAGCCCGCAGCCGCGCCGAAGCCGGCAGCCAAGGCAGCCGCTCCGGCTAAGAGCGCGGCACCGGCAAGCAAGGCCGGGTCGACGGGCGCGAGTACCGCCGGCAAGGGTCCGACAACCGCAGGCAAGAGCAGTCCGACAACCGCGGGCAAGAGCAGTCCGACAACAGCAGGCAAGGCCAAGGCGGACGTCAGGCCGGACAATGCGGGCAAAAGCAGTCCGAAGGTCGGGACCAGCGCTGCCGGGAAGGGATCGACAGGTGCAGGCGCCAGCAAAGGCGGAGCCGCAGCGGGCGGGCGTTCGGGCACTTCCGCCGCAAACAAAGGCGGCGCTGCGGGAAGGACGCCCAATGGAAGCCACGTCGCGAAGACGGCGAATGGCAGTTCCGTCCGGACGCGCGCCAATGGGAGCCGCGCCGACGTACATGACTCCAAGCGCGGCATGGATATTCATCATGGCCTGAACGGGAGCCGGCACGTATCGCATGAGCGCGCGGATCACTCCCGGGTCGTTTCCGAGCGCGGAGGCCGGGGCTATGCGCAAGGCCGCCCGTATGGGTATCGCGGACATGAATACGCGCGCCGTACCTATTACGATCACGGGCGCGCCTACGACCGTTACTACAATCGTTATCCTTACCATGGCATGTATCTGGAAGGATACGCTCCAGGATTTTACTACGCGCCCGCGTTTTACGGATGGGCGTACAATCCGTGGGTCGCGCCGGTGCCGTATGCGTGGGGTTTTGTCGGCAATCCGTGGTACGGATACTATGGCGCGTATTTCACGCCGTATCCGGTTTATCCCAGCGCTTCGGTGTGGCTGGCGGACTACATCATTTCGCAGAGTCTGGCGGCGAACTATGCCGCTCAACAAGCGGCCCAGCAGCAACAGGCTATGGCTCCCGACGCGGCGCCGATGACGCCGGACATCAAGAACATGGTGGCGGAGGAAGTAAAGCGTCAGCTCGCGCTTGAAAATCAGGAAGCTACTGTCACCGCGGCGAATAATACGCCCGATCCGGCATCGAGCGGGATCGCCCGCATGCTGACCGACAATATTCAGCACGTCTTCGTGGCCGGCGCGGACCTCGACGTGATCGACGCGTCGGGTACGGAGTGCGCGGTGAGCGAGGGCGATGCCCTTCAACTCGCCGGGCCGCCGCCCGCGGATGCAACCGCGGCAGACCTGATCGTGCTGTCGGGCAAGGGCGGCGTGGAATGCAAGAAGGGAACGAAGGTTTCCGTCGCGCTGACGGATCTGCAGGACATGCAGAACCACATGCGGGAGACCATCGATGCGGGAATGGGCGATCTGCAAAAGAAAGGCGGGCAGGGAGGTCTTCCCGCGGTTCCCGCGTCCGCGAAGGCAGCTCCCGTGAAGGCGGAGTTTACCGCCAGCGCTCCGCCGCCCGACCCGAATGCCGCAGCCGAGATCGCAGCGCAGGCCAAGGAAGCGGACACCGCCGAGGCGGAAGTGGCTGGCCAGGCGACGCCGGATGCATCGGGTCCATCGGCTGCGCCCGCCGCGGCTCCCGAGGAGATCAACCTGATGGGCAAGACCACCGACGAGGTGAAGGCAGCCATGGGCCAGCCGAAGAGTATCGTCGACTTGGGCGCCAAAAAGATCTACGTGTATAAAGACATGAAGGTCATCTTCAATGGCGGGAAAGTGACTGACGTTCAGTAGAGGGTCATCATGGTTCCCTTCTGTCCCGGTTGCGGCGCCGAGGTGGTCGAAGGCACTCGGTTTTGCGTAAAGTGCGGCCAACCGGTGGCGCAAGCCCCGCCACCTCCGGTTTACCCAGCTCCGCCACCGCCTCCCGCTGTGCCCGCGGCACTGGGGCAACCCGCCCAACCGGCGAAGGGGGGCGCCGGCGCTGGAGTATGGATCGGGATCATCGGCATGCTGCTTCTTGTGGGCGGCGCGGGGCTGTGGTTTTATTCGACCCGAGCACAAGCGACTTCAGCCGTGCAGGTGGCCACAGCTCCCGCAGCGGCGCCGGCTCCGAGCACACCGGCGACGCCCGAAGTGATCCCGCCCAATCCGGATTTCGCAAAACCGGAAGTAATACCGCCAAATCCCGATTTCGCGAAAAAGGACCAGACTCCTCCCGCGGTTCCAGCGCAACCGGCACGACCCAAGCCGGCAGCCAATTCCAGTGCTCCAGTTTCAACACCCGGTCCGGCGCGGCCCGTAAAGCCCGCCAGTCCCAAATCGGGAGTGTTGCACGCTTCGGTCGAGGTAGCGCAAAACGGTGAGGTGGTGTTCGAGAACTTGCCGGGCGCGCGATTGAAATTCACCTTCGACCACCAGGCGTGGAGGCCGACCATCTCCCATCAGACGAACGGAACGCAAACGCTGGTAATGCGATCGTTAAAACCGGGAATCCAGACAACCTGCGATGTCCGCTGGGAGATCGTCCCCTAGAAAATAAAACCGACCTTGGCGACCAGGCTTCTGGGCTCAATGAAGTGCGTCCCGCTGAAGGTCGACAGGAAGTTATAGAGCGCGACCTTGTTCGCCAGATTGTCGATCGAGAGGGAAGCCGTCCAGCGCTGGGTTTTTTCGGTATGAAACAGATTGTCGCTGCCCACTCCCAGGTTCAACACATTGCGGGGCTTCACGCGATCGGGATTGTGATCGTCGTTTTCCTGGCCGATTTGCGGCAGCGTCAGCAATTTCGAGGTCACTAAGCCGGGGCAGCTCCTGATAGGATCCGCCACCGTGGCATAATTTCCCTGGCAGGCGAGGCCAATGGTCACCTGTTGATTCGGCGTCAGGCCGCTCATCGCAAAACCCGCGTCCGGCACACCGCTGACCACCTCGCCACTGTCGTAACGGACCGTGAAGGCGATCCACTCGGCGTTCTTCGGACGCTGGTAGCGTAAATTGACGGTGGATTGAAACGCCTGATCGTGATCGATGCGGAAGACGCCGGCGGCGAGCGGCGCGCCCTGCGGGACAAGGCCTCCGTCTTCGGGCGGGAAAAAGCGGGCGCGGGTGTGCCCGAAGGTCCAATATCCCTGAAAACCCTTCATGTTGATGGTGCTGACGCGCCCCGTGACTCCATCGAGCTTTGAATTGTGCCACGCGATTGGAAACGTGATCGTGGTGTTGAGAAGCGTGCTGAAATCGAAGGCGTTGTGAGTATACTTCCAGAAGTAATCCGCATCGACCAGAAGGAATTTTCCGATCGCCTGTTGCAAGCCGGTGTTGAACTGATTGCGAAACCCGGGCGCGATGGGCACCGACGTCGAACCGAAGACATTGCTCGACAATCCGCCGACTCCGGTAGCGCTCGATAGCAGCAGATTTTCGTTGAACGGCGTCTCGAAGGTTCGGGAATATGCCGTGCGCAGCACGGTCTTTGTCCGCTTGATGTTGTAAGCGACGCCTGCCCGCGGCTGCGGACCGAGTTTCGAGGTCAGCCCGTCATAGCGGTCCAGCCGGAAGCCAATGTTGATGGTGAAAGCGCCCTCCGTGATCGAATCCTCCGCGTAGCCGGCGAATTGATTGATATTGGCCGTGGCGTGGAACGCGAACAGGTGTCCGTTGCGGGTCAGGTCGAAAGGCAGCAGTCCCGGCGAAAACGGCGTCAACGCCAGAGGGTTCGATGATATGTTCGGCTGAAAACCGGCGCCCACGCATTGCGTCGGATCGACCGGTGACGGATTGCCAACCGGTTCACCCGCCGTGGTAAGGCAGGGCGAGTTGAACGTAGGGTCCGTGATTCCAAACCCGAAGTTTTCAAGCAGTCGCGTCTGCTTCAAATCAAGCCCGTATTTAATATTGTGATGCCCAAGCGTGGCGGATACATCCGCCCTGACGCCCCAGTTCAGCAACTGACGCTGCTGGTTCTGCGTGGCCGGCTGATCGTCGAGGACATTCCGGCTGGCGTAATAATTGAACTGATCCTTGCGGACATAGGGGTTGATCGTCAGCAGCGTGTGCGAATTAATGGTGTGCTGGTATCCCGGCGCGAAATTCCAAGTCAGCACGCGCTGGCGCTGATCTTGTTGTAACTGATCCAGGTCGTTCGGAATTTCGATCCAGTTTCGCGCCGCAAACAGGTTCAGGTGAAAAACGTCCTTGCCCGTGGGCTGGTAATCGAAGCGGTCGAAAATGGTCTGATTTTGTCCGATATCGTGGTACGGCTGGAACTCCGGCGAATCGAGAAAACGTCCGCTGCGAACGCCATTGACCGCCAGGAAATTGCCAACCTTCGCGTTGCCGAATCCAATCCCGAAGCCCACGCCCGGCGTTCCGAACGACCCGTAGCTCGCGTCGATATCCCCGAATACTTTCCCCGATCCCAGCCCGGAGCGCGTGGTCACCTGCGCGACTAAACTTGTCTTATCCCCAAACTCGGCGCCGGGCGATCCGGTAATCAACTCCATGCTCTGAATGGCGCTGGTGGGGAGCGCAGTCGAAAAAATCTTGCTCTGCTGATCGCTGATGAGCTGCCCGTCGATCAGGTAACTCACCCCTCCATGGTCGCCACTGGGATGGAAGCCGCCGTTTGCATCGGCCGCGACCGCGCCGGTCGAATAGGTGATCGCGTCGGCCAGACCGCCGCCGGGACTCGATTCGGGGAGCCTTTGAAACGCGCTCCTGTCGACATCCACGTGCGCGCTGGGATCCGTTTCGACCACAGCTCCGCCGCTCGCTTCCACGTTGACGCTTGAGATCGCCTCGGCCACTGGTAGAATCGCCTTCACCTCGATTGCCACCGAATTGCGAATCGTCACTTCCTGCTTAAACGCACTGAATCCCGCGGCACTCACTTCCAGGTGGTATGGATTCGGCGGGATATTCGTCAAGCGAAACGCGCCATCCGGACCCGAGGCGACCGATTGCTTATATCCGGTAACCGCATTGGTAATCGTCACCGTCGCTTTCGGCACCAGTGCGCCCGAGGGATCGGCCACCGTGCCCATGATTGTTCCCGCATTGCCGAGCGATTGCGCGAATGCCGCCCCGGTGAGCAAGAGGAGGACAGCAAGGGCTAGAGCTTTATTCATAAGAGTAATCGTGTGCGGGCGATCGCACGAGGATCTGACGCTTCCACGAGTATGAGTCCGGCGGCCAGGGTAACCTAACGTTAAATTATGAGCGGGCCCGGAGTAGCCGTGAACGGGCCTTCCGCGACCGTGTCCGGCCCTCATAGCGTGGGGCGCGCCCAGGGGCGGCCCGGGCGGACCCGGCCATCGACTCAAACTCTGGAGCGTCTAGCCACCGCGACCGGAACGCGCCTCAAGATCAGCTTCGAGCCAGAAGTTGCGCGCCCCTGAGAATGCATCGCACTGCGTGGTGGCGCGAGCTTCAGCTTGCAGCATCGGCTTTAGCCGGGGTCCTCGAGGGCAGAGAGCGTGAAGCTCTGGTAAAAAGTTACGATAAAAGGTAGATGAGCAGCGAACCAACACTGCGGGACGATTACGCAAGCCTCTACCGTCGCGCATTCAAGGAACATGGTATACGGGCGTTGTGGAGTACCCGCGTGCTTGAAAATCCGACGCCCGAGGACGCCCTCGCGATCGCGCGAGTGCTTCGCATTGAGGGAAATCGGGAAGCCCGGGCTCTGGCCGAACAAATCGAGCAGGCCTGCCGTGCCGCTGAAATCAGTCTATAGCAAAAACGCTATACTACCGTTTGGCGTGGACCGTTGAAACCCTAAGTCACGTCGTGGACGCGGAGCTCGAAGAGCTGCCCGCCGATACGCGAGCTCGTTTCGAATACATCTCGCAGCCGATCGAGGAGTTCGGATTGGCGCGGGTCCCGGATCGTATGTAAAACACCTGCGCGGCTCTCTTTGGGAGATGGGACTGAAGGGTAAGGATGGGATTTCGCGGGCTCTCATAAAGAAAATGCAGAAGACATTGAGCCGGGAAATTGAGCTTGCCTTAATGCGAGCAAAGGAAATTTCACAATGACGAAAGTGCACGAGCTTCATCGAAAATGGATGAAGAACAAGGAGTACCCCAAGGCTCACGAAGAGCTCGCGCCTGAGTTCGCGCTAGCCCGGGCGGTGATTCATGCCCGCGTCACCGCGGGCCTGACGCAGGAGCAGCTCGCCCAGCGCATGGACACGACCCAATCCGTAATCGCTAGGCTGGAGAGCGGCCGGACCCGGCCGTCGACGCAAACCCTGGAGCGTTTAGCCACCGCCGCTGGAACGCGCCTCAAGATCAGCTTCGAACCAGAACTCACGCGCCCCTGAAATGTATCGCACTGCGTGGTGGCGCGAGCTTCAGCTTGCAGCGTCGGCTTTAGCCGGCGTCTTCGCCCCCTTCGAGAATCTCGCACGATTTTTGATTTCTGTGTGGCTCAACCAACGGGCCGGACACATACAGGCCGTCCCCCGCGCCATCCGATCTTACTATTTGCTAGACGACTCTGGAAGCATCTCTTGATGAAGAATCATGAAGTGTTGGGCGACTCGCTTGTCCCCTGTGCCCTTCGTGAACGCTATCAAGTCCGACGACATCTCGTCGATTTGAAAATGGTCCTTGCTCTTGCCGCTAAAAAACTCATACGAGTTATCAACCATCAACCTTCCAATGCGGAGGTCGCACGATTTTGGTCCAGATACGGCCTCGTGGTCATCCCACTTGTAAAAGTCGCATTGCAAAGTCATACGCTTGGTTTGATGTTCGCCATCATAGGTTCCAGTGCGAACGACCACCCACTCCGCAGTCCTGCCATCGTAGCTGACGACACGGTAGCCGTCCACGGAAACTTTATGCTTCGAGCAGCCGACTATCAGAACGACCGCAACAGCCAGCAACGCTATGCGCCAAGTCAAGTGATGGCTCATTGGCGTGAGCATAACACGCCGTGCTAAGTTGTTGTAAGGACATAGGCAAATGGCCGTCTTCACTGCATATTCCGACGAATCTGGTGTCGCCGATCCAAGCGGCGAGTTCCTGGTTTGCGGCTATGTTGCGGAGGAGAGGGTATGGCCATTCGTAAACGCCGCATGGCAGGAACGAGTGCTAGACGGACCGCCCAAGCTCCCCTATTTCCACATGAAAGAGATGCGGCGTCCCGAGTGGCGACAGCAACACGCCATCACATTCAATGACGCTGAAACCAGAATCGCGCAAGCCATCCTCGTGCTCTACGGTACGGGTTCAATGTCAGCACTTGCTTCTGTTATAAACAGGCGTGATCTACAGGACGTCTTCCACAGCAAGTTCAAGCGGAAAAAGCAGGTGCCAATCGGATTAGATGAACCGGATTACTTCTGCTTCGTAGCCTATGTCGCTTTCGTTTTGGGTGAAGTGTATAGAAAATACCCGGATGCCACAAAGGTTAACTTCGTCGTCTCTCGCAAGGAACCGGTCACTAAGCGCCTGAATTCACTGTATAAGACCATTAAAGACTTCTTTGACCAGGATCGGCCATATCTATCCAGGCTGCTTGGTGAACTCATTCCGGCGTCAATGGAAGACGAACTACCGCTTCAAGCAGCCGATCTATTGGGATGGCACATACAGAAGTACTACGCAAACACTTTTGATCGCTTGGAAGAAGGCAGAATAGCAATGCTCGTCAAGGACCGTGACGGCTATATGCATCAATGGGAACGCTCAGAACTAGAGGAAATGGCGAAGAACCTGAAAATCTCTTCGCCGTCCCGCCCTAGCCCTTCACTTTCACCCTTACCTCGGCTTTGAACTGCGGCCCCCCGTACGTCGGGTGGTCGATTCCCTACTTCTTGTGAATCAAAATACTCCCGTTAAAAGTCACAAACTGCATCTCCGGGCCCCCGCCATTGATCGAGCCGTACATCGCCCGATCCATATGGACTTTGTACTTCCCGTTCCTACCCCGATTATCCTCCACCACGGGTGGCTTCCCCGACGCGCTTAGCTTGATGTCGAAATCGCTCCAGATTTCTCCGTTATCGGTTTTCATCATGACGTTCGCCTTCACGTCGGCCGGGAGTGTTACGTCCACCGTCCCGTTGAAGGACGTGAAGCTCATCGCTTTATCCGGCGCAATTTTGTTGAGCGACACCGTCACCTTTCCGTTCGTCGTATTGGCCAGCACGGAGCCCGATACATTCGTGATCGTGATGCCTCCATTGGTGTGATTCGCGTCGATCGATCCGGAGATGTTCTCGACCGTAATCGCTCCGCCGTTCACCGACCGTAGCACCAGCGACGTCTGCACCGGAACCTGGATCGTCACGTGACCCGAGCTGTTCCCGCCGACGACCGAGACCGTGTTGTTGTCCTCCGTCACATCGAGGCCCATACTCAGGTTGTCAATGCGGTGCATCCCTTCCGGCACGTGCGAGGGACGGCGCTCATGCCCCAGAATGCGTCCGGACGATTGGATAACCGCTTCCTTGCCTTCATAGCCGCGGACCGTCACGCTCCCGTTCTCGAGCGTCACCTTCAGAGTCTTCGCCCCCGACGGATCGCGAAACGGCACCGTCACCTTGTCTGAATCCTGCGCGGCCAGCATCATCCCCGCTGCCGCAAATAAAATCGCTTGTTTCAACATCTTCTTACCTTTCCCGATTCTTAATCATTACGTCGCCATTCAGCGTTTCGAACTGCAGTTCCGGCCCGCCGCGGCCGATGCGCACGCCCGTCATTCTCCGGCTGCTCCACACAAATTTTCCGTTGCGAGTCTCGGGCGGGGACGCCGATAGCGGCAGCGCCGCGACATCGAAATCCGTATACAACCCGCCATTCATCGTTTTCATCTTCACGTCCGCGTTCAGTCCAGGCCGGAAGCCAATATCCAGCGACCCATTTACTGTGCGGAAAGAGGTCGCGCCCGTCGGATTCCTCGCATACAGCACCTTCACGCCGCCATTCACCGTGCGAATCGTCCCCGACCCTTCCACGTTCTTCATCTCGATCGGCCCGTTCACATTGCTGATGGTGTAATCGCCCGCCGTGCCATCGACCGTGATGCGCGAATTGTTCACCGTCCGTAATTCCAGCTTTACGTCGCGCGGCACGCGAACCTTGAAGTCGTAGTTGAACTCGTAAACCTGATGCCCTCGAAAGTTGATCGAGTTCTCGGAGCAGTGGCAGCGGAATGGACCGTCGACTAATAGCCGCACCAGCCCACCTTCCTGCGTAGTGCTCAGGCTGATCTCTTTTTTCGCCAGCGCCAGCCGGTCCGCCGATTCGCCGCTCAACGTTTTGTCGATCTCCATCTCGACCGAATTCCCAGTCGTTCCTCCAGATGTCGCGGTCACTTCGATGAAGCCGCTCACATTGTCGATCACCAGCTCACGCACTCCGGAAAACGTTTTATGCTCGGTGGTCTTTTCATCCGCGGCGTATAGAGCGGTTGCTAAAACCAATCCAAGAACGAGTGCTCTCATTGCAGTAACTTTCCGAGCGCCCACTTCGCTCTCTCCCGAACGCTGGCGTCGACGGTTTCATCGGAACTGAGCCTCTTTAATTCCGTCGACCCTTCCGACACCTTCAAATCCACTAACAGATCGATCAGCGCGATCTGCACCAGCGGCGTCGTCTGTTTTGGGATCGATTGTACAATCGCCGTGCGCGCCACCGGGCTCGCGCCGAACGCGTGCAGCGACTCCACCGCCGCCATCCGCACATTCACGCTCTGATCGTTGTTCACCGCCGACAGCAACGCCGACAGGACCTCGGTATCCGACGATTCCGCCCGGTAAGCCCAGCTCACTCCGCGCAATCTCTCGCCCGCCGATTGCTGCTGCATTAACGACAACGCCACCATCTGCCTCATCCCGCTCACCTCTCCACGTAATTGCGCCACTTCCGAACTGGCCGGCCGAAGTTCATACCCCACGCCGACGCCCATCGCCAACAATGCAAAACTGATCGCCATCTGCCACGCGGGCTGCCTGGGCCACAACGCGGCCAGCTTCTCCCTAAACCCATGAGTCGGCGCCGATTCCATGCCATGCCGGTACGCCGCCAGCGATTCGTAAAACCGGTCGCGCACATTCGCGGCCGGCTCCGGAAACGTTCCGGGCAGCAATGCGAGCCCGCGCCATAGCGATCCCAACCGCTCCGTCTCGGCGCGGCACGCGTCGCATGTGGCCAGGTGCGATGCGAAGGCGAGCTCCTGAGCTTCGCTCAAGGATTCGCTCAAATATTCGGGTAGATTATGCCTTGCTACGTCGCAATTCATGCTGTTTTTTCCCCACTTATGGTCAAATAAGCCTGCTCCAGAGCCCGCATTGCGCGATAAACCCGCACTTTTACCGTCCCGACCTCGCATCCCAGGACGCCTGCCAGCTCCTCATACTTCATGCCCTGAAACCGGCTCAGGACCAAAATTTCGCGTTTATCCGCCGGTAAACGGTCCAGAGCCTGCCTCAGCAGCCTCAGATCCTGGGTAAGCATGGCCGACTGTTCCGGACCTGCCGCAGGGTCCGCCCTGCGCTCGGTAAACTCCTCAATCCCAATGACTTCGCCCTTGCGTTTTTGCGCCTGGTCGACGCTCGCGTTGCGCGCGATCTGGTACATCCAGGCCGTAAAGGACTGCTTGGCGTCGTAACTGGCTCGATATCGCAACATGCGGAAAAATACGTCCTGCACCAGATCTTCAGATAATTCGCGGTTCCGGCTCATCGACACAAAGTAGCGGAACAATCCGCGGTGATGGCGCTCGAAGAGCACGGCGAGTTTCTGCACCTCGCCCGCACCCACCGCCGCCATCAGAGCGTTGTCCGTTGCGTTCACGTTCACAGGAGGATACCGTAAGACTGGGAGAAAGTTACACCGATTGAATATACACTGGCTGGCCGCGCTACCGGCGTTTCTTCTGGAAGTGACTTTCTACGCCTCGCTCGCCTCGGAACGAATCCGCGCGCGTTTCGAACGACTTCCGCCGCTTCTGTTTGCCACGCTATTGACCGTCTCCGCGATCCTTCCTTATTGTCTCGCGACCCTCGCCTTCGGGACATTTCAATGGCGGGCTCTGGCGTGGATCTCGCTACTTGCCGCAGCGGTATCCTTCTGGTACATTCTGCTGCCCAAGAAACCTGCCGCCGATATCCTCCTGCTGGTTTTCATGGCGACCGTGTGGATAGCGGCGCTGTTCAAGCTGTGGTATCTGAGCCCTTATCCGAAACTTTATTTGCCGGTGCTGGGACAACTGATGTGGTTTCGCACCGGCCTGTTCGCCATGCTCTGTATCCGTCGCGTGCCGGGCGTAGGATTCGGATTCTGGCCCTCGAAACGGGAATGGAAAATCGGAGTGGCCCATTTCGCGATCTTCCTTCCGTTGGCGGCGGTCCTCGCCAATGTCATTAAATTCGCGAGCCCCCGCCTCCCAACCCTCGGTTGGGAGAAAACCTCACTCCTGGCGATCGGGACTTTCTTCGGGACGTTGTGGGTGTTAGCGCTGGCGGAGGAATTCTTTTTCCGGGGACTTCTTCAGCAATGGCTGACTTCCTGGACGCGCAGCGAATGGGCGGGACTGATCGCCGCATCGCTCCTATTCGGATCGGTACACATCTTTAAGAACCCTTTTCCCAACTGGCGATTTGCGATACTGGCCGCGCTGGCCGGGATTTGCTACGGCCTGGCTTTCCGCCGCGCACGCAGCATTCGAGCCTCGATGGTCACGCACGCGCTGGTAGTCACCACCTGGAAAGTTTTGTTCGCCTAAATAGAAAAAGGGCGAGCCCGAAGGCCCGCCCCATTTTCAAAACGAGATGCGCTTAGAACGTGACCTTCCCGCTCAATTGAAGGATGCGCGGAGACGAATCGAATCCCAGGAAGCTGCCGTACGGGCTGGTCGGCGTGCCGGCCATTCCCGAGATCAGCCCAAAGGTTGCATCGCCCACGCCGGCGTCCGGAAGACCGAAATTCGGGTGGTTGAGAATGTTGAAGGCCTGAATGCCGAACTTGAACGTGGCCCGTTCCCGCACCCTGAATGTCCGGTAAATGGCCATATCCATATCGAAGTAGTGCGGTCCCCGGAACTGGTTGCGATTCTGCGTGGACAATCCAGGGTAACCATTGAAGGTCGCGGCGCTCGCGTCGACGAACGAACTCGCGTTCAGGCAGGGCACGTTGGCCGACTCCGATGAGCAACTACCGGTCTGCACTCCGGAAGCCGTTCCCGTATACGTGGCCAGGATGTTGCCGCCGTAATTGCCGAGCGCGGTGTTGTTATCTGTAACCGAGAAAGGCAGCCCGGTGCGCCAGAACGCTTTCCCCCCCACTTCCCAACCGCCCAGCAGCTCATTCATGAAATGATTGCCGGTGTGGACGCTCGGAATGTAAACCCAGTCCGCGCTAATGTTATGGCGGATGTCGTAATCGGCGTTGCCATAATTGTTAGCCCGCAGGCCGTTCGGATTGAGCTGCTCCAGGATCGAATCGCCGTAGGTGAACAGTCCACCGTTGGAGGTTTCATCCAGGTTGTGCGACCAGGTGTAATTCAAGTGTGCCGTCAGCCCATGCGAGAACTGCTTTCTCAAGGTGAAGGTCAAACCGTCGTAGTTCGAGATCGCACCGCTTTGGATTTCCGTGACCACCCCGTAGTTTCCATCCGGAATGGCAGCCGGAATGCCCTTCACCCCCGAGTACAAGCCGTACGCATCATACGCGTTCCCAAATGAGGATTGATAGGGAATCCGGCTTCCGTGATTGCCAACATAATTTGCGGAAAGTACCACGCTCGACGACAACTGCTGTTGAATCATGAAATTCCATTCGTGCCACATGGGAGCGTGAACCGTACCGACAATGGAGATCACGCTGGGCACGGCGAAGACCGATCCGAGAGCCGTCAGAGCCGACGAGATCTGGTTGTAACTCTCGGTGATATTGAACGCATTCGCCGAAGCCGCCCAGATGGCCGCGCCACCCTTCGGATCGAAAGGCAACACCCCCGCCGCGGGCCGCACGCGAATGGCAACCGACGCGGGCGGATTCGCCAGCAGGTTGTCTACCAGTCCTACTGGCAACGCGTCGTAGAAGATGCCGTAGCCGCCGCTGATCACCGTTTTCTTGTTGTTCATAGGCGACCAACTGAAGCCAATGCGGGGCGACAGATTTATGCCATCCACTCCCGGGAAAGCCTGATGCTTACCATAGGAAATGTCATTGCTATAGGGAACGGAACCCTGTGCGCCGCTGGTGAAACTCGACAGAGACGAGAACGTCCCTTTGAAGTTCGCAAAGCAGTTGAACTGGCACACCGGATTTGAATTGCGCTCCGCGCGCAGGGCCAGAGTGATCTTCAGGTTCGACTTTACATGCCAGTCGTCATTGACGTACAAACCCAATCCCCAGATTGCGATGGGAACATCGCTTGCCAGGTTCTTGTTCTGGCGGTACTGATACGCCAAACCATTGGCGAACTGGTTCAGGCCGTTGGGTGTGTAGCCGAAATAAACCTCGGGATTGTTGTAAAAGAAGTTGTGATCGCTCACGTCATACCGGCGGAAGTTGCCGCCGAACTTCAAATCGTGCTTCCCCTTAATCAGCGTAAAATCGTCGGCGAACTGGTATTGGGTGATATTGCGTCCTTGCGGGAAGCTTCCCGCCTGCGAGTCGACACCGGAAAACGGCACCGATCCAGAGGTCGCCACACCGTAAGGGAATACGCTCGAAGCCGCCGCCTCATTCTGCGAGAACTGCGCGACGTAGTGGCTGAACGCCGCCAGGAACACGTTGGTCGAGGTGGGTCCAAAAATATGCGTCTCGGAGAACTGATTGTCAAACGCCGGCTGGTTCGATAGGGCGTCGAACTTCGGGTTGAGAGCATCGAGAGTGGTCGGTTGAACTCCATGGTCGAGCCTCCAGCGGAAGTATGCCGTGTCCTTATCGCTCATCCGATAATCCACTCGGGCGCTCAAAATCCATTCCGAAGCAAGCGCGGTAGGCGTCGCTTCAAACCTCGCAGCGCAAGGCTGAGTAGCCGGATTGAAACCTGGCAGCGCCGCCAAGCCGGAGCAGGAGTTGGCCAGCGGAATCGCGTTCGCGGCGCCCGGCGCCGATGAATATACGTTAAACAACTGCTGATAGAGAGGGAATTCCGCCGGCTGAACAGCCTTAATATTGGTCAGCACCGCATTGGCGAACGCCGTGGTTGGAATCGTTACCGAATCGACGTTCGGGAGCACGAAGCGCAAGCCTTCGTGGTTCACGAAAAAGAACATCTTGTTCTTGATGATTGGGCCGCCTATGGCGCCCGCCCATTGGTTGGCATTAGAGAACGGACGCGGCGTGCCGTAGTAGTTGCTGAACCAGTCGTTGGCGTTCAGGATGCGGCCGTTCCACAGGTAATTGATATTGCCGTGGACCGCATTGGTTCCGGACCGGGTGACGTAGGAGACCTGCGCGCCCGAGAATGTTCCGTACTGCCCGCTATACGCATTGCTGATGATGGTGGCTTCCTGCAACTCATTCGCGCCCAGCGTCAGATTGGTGGCGCCGGTGTTGTTGATGTTGAAGTACGGGTCCATGTCATTCTCGCCGTTGACGGTGAACAGGTTCGACGTGGCCGGCAGACCGTTGACGGTGAAGTTTCCGTAGCCGCCCGTATTATTCACAACAACGCCGGGTGCGGTAAACGCAATAGTACTGATATCGCCGCCCGAGGCCGGCAGAGACGCAACCTCCAACGCCGTAAAGGCCGTACTATTGCTGGCATCCGTGCTCAACAGCGGCGGAGCCTCCGTCACTTCGACGGTTTGGCTCGATTGGCCGATTTTCAGCGTCACATTACCGGTCACAAGCTGGCCAACCGAAACAACCAGGTTCGTTTCGACGGTATCGAAGCCGCCCTTGCTCGCCGAAATCTTATATCGATTCGGCATCACCAGCGTGAAACGGTAGTACCCCTGCTGATTCGTAGTGGTCGCTTGCGTCGAGCCTGTATCGAGGCTGGTAAGCTTTACGGTCGCGTCCGGAACAACCGCGCCGGTTTGATCGCTGACCACGCCCGCCACATCGCCCGTGGTTAAAGATTGCGCCACCAATCGCGTTCCAGGATAAGCGGCGAGGATGAGCAGCGAGAATACTACCAGTGCTCTGCCTGCCAAAAGCCGAACAATCGATTTACTTGTCATCAAAAGACCCCCAACGAAAAAAGACAACTGCGAGTTAGAGCCGCGACTCTTTCTCGCGTAACACTTTTGTTGCCGAGGCAACCGAATACCCCCAGATTATTCCCATATTTGCTGGATTGTCAATACTGTATTAAGGCTGGACTCGAAGTAAAATGGCATAGCCGGAAAATACAATTTTCCCTACTCCTGCTTCCAGATACCATACTTCGCCCGCCTGAACGGCGGTTCCATTCATGCTACCCGAACCTTCAACTATGATAATCAGCTCAGGTGAGCCGATTGGAGGTATGTACTGTTTTGAGTTAGAGATACACAACCTGGAGGTGGTGAAATAGGGGCAGGAGACTAGGACGTCGGAATGATCCTTCTGAGCGGTGGTCCGGCGAGCTGGATGGGGACCCAAATGGCTCACTTCGACGGCCTGATCGAGGTGCAATTCGCGCGGCCTTCCGTAATCGTGTAGACGGTAGGTGACGTCGGAATGCTGCTGAATCTCGCAAAGCGTCAATCCGGCGCCGATGGCGTGGACTGTGCCGGATGGAATATAGAAGGTGTCACCCGGCGCCGCGTCGAACCACTGCAGCAGATTTTCGATCTCGCCCGAGAGCGACGCTTCCCGCAAACGCCGCGAGGTGATGGTTTCGCGAAAACCGGCTGCGATTTGCGCCCCAGGCTCCGCGGCAAGCACGTACCACATCTCGGTTTTCCCATGGGAATTGTGATGGATCCGGGCGTAAGCGTCATCCGGATGGACTTGCACCGAGAGTTTTTCCGTGGTGAAAAGGAACTTTACCAGCCACGGAAGATTGTCGACGCCTTCAAACCAGACCTCGCCAATTTTATTTTGCGAATTAGGGAAAAGGGGTTCCAGGCGTGTCGAACCCCAGACTTTTTCCTTAAAACTGGGCGTTAGCCGGATCACACCCGCGCGGCGACGAACTTCGCCAGCCGGTCGAGCCCTTTCTTGAGCTCGCCCATCGACGTCGCGTACGAAATTCGAATGTGCTCGTTAGTCCCGAACGCTTCCCCCGGCACCACGGCGACGAACTCTTCCGCCAGCAGCTTTTCGGAAAACTGAAGCGAGTTCGAGATTCCGCCCGTGTACGCCGCACTGACGTTCGGATAGGCGTAAAACGCCCCCTGCGGCACTTGCGTCTTCACGCCCGGCATCGCTCGCAACCGTTCGATAACGTAATCGCGCCGCGTCTTATACTCGGCCAGCATGATCCCCACGGATTCCTGCGGTCCCTTCAAAGCTTCGACCGCCGCCTTTTGCGCGATCGACGTGGGATTCGAAGTCGAGTGCGATTGCAGCTTCGTGATGCCTGTAGCGACGGCAACGGGCCCCAGCACGAATCCGATGCGCCATCCAGTCATGGCATAGGTTTTCGAGAGCGAACCCGCGACAACGATGGTCTCCTTCGCATCTGGAAGCGACGCCATCGATACGGGCGCACTGTCATAGAGGAAGCGGTGATAGCACTCGTCCGTCAGCACCCAGATGCCGCGATCTTTTGCAAGTGCGAGGATTTTTTCAAGCTCGCCCCATGCAAAGACCGCCCCGCTGGGATTCGAAGGCGAGTTGATGAGGATCATCTTCGTCTTCGGCGTCAGCGCCCGCTCGATCATGGACGCGCGCAGATCGAAGCCCTCGCTCTCGTCGGTGTCGACGAAGACGCACTTCCCGCCGGCGTAATTCACGACATCTTTATAAGTGACCCAGTACGGCACCGGAATCACCACTTCGTCACCGGGCTCGACCAGCGCCTGCATCAGGTTGAAGATCGCGTGCTTGCCGCCCACGGTCACCACGCACTCGTTGGCCGCGTAAGAGGTTCCGTAGTCGAGCTTGTGACGTTCGCAGATTGCGTTCTTCAGCTCCAGTGTGCCCGCGGCATTCGTGTACTTGGTGAAGTTGCCCTTGATCGCCTCGATGCCGGCCTGCTTGATATTGTCGGGAGTCGGAAAATCCGGCTCGCCCGCGCCAAAATCCACCACGTCCGCGCCCTCGCGGCGCAGCCTTTCCGCGTCGGCCGACACCTTCATCGTCGAGGAAACGCTAATCGTCGAAATTCTCTCCGCCAGACCCTGTTTTATATCAATCGATGGTGTTTGCATAATTTAATTTTTCCGTCCAAATCGAGTCTTCAACCTGGTCTCAACCGTCGGCGGCACCAGGCCCGAAACATCGCCCCCCAGCGAGACCACTTCCTTTACCAGGTGCGAACTCAAGAACGAGTACGCTTCACCCGCCATCAGGAACGCCGTCTCCAATTCCGGCCGCAAGCGCCGGTTCATCAGCGCCATCTGCAGCTCGTACTCATAATCCGAAATCGCGCGGATGCCGCGTAAAATCAGGTTGGCGCCACGGTCGACGGCATAATCCACCAGCAGCCCGTCGAACGATCCGACTTCTACGTTGGTATACGGCCTCACGACTTCCCGTACAATCTCGACCCGCTCCTCGACGGAGAAAAGCGCCTGTTTCGAATCGTTCTTCAGAACGGCGACGATCAACCGCTCCACCACGCGGCTGCCACGCGCGATCAGATCCAGATGCCCGTTGGTAATCGGGTCGAACGATCCTGGATAAATTGCGATCAGATGCGATGGCGGCGCGGCCAAAAATTTCTCCCGATAGCTCCTGTTAATCTTTAATCTTATCAGCCCGCATGGACCTTTTACACGGCTCCTCCGCATTCGCGTCCGCCTTCGCCGCGGGCGCGATTAATTCCGTCGCCGGAGGAGGCACGCTGCTCACGTTCCCCACCCTGGTATGGCTCGGGCTCAATTCGGTGGCCGCCAACGCCACCAGTACAGTGGCCATCTGGCCGGGGTCGCTCGGCAGCATGTGGGGATACAGGAAGGAGCTCCGCTCGGCCGATCCACGGCTGCTCGCGTTAACCGCTCCAAGTTTAATCGGAGGCATCGCCGGAGCGCTGCTGCTGCGCTTCACGCCGCCTTCCATCTTCGACGCGCTGGTGCCATTCCTGATTCTATTCGCGACCGTTCTTTTTATGGTCCAGGAAACAGTGCAGCGCATGTTCAAGACCGGCGATACGCGTCACCATTCGGCGAAGTGGCTGGCCGGCGCGATCCTGTTTCAATTCTTCGTCGCCCTATACGGCGGATATTTCGGCGCCGGGATCGGCATTCTGATGCTGGCCGCGCTCAGTATTTTAGGACTCACCGACATTCATCAGATGAACGGCCTCAAGAATTTCTTCGCGCTGTGCATTAATGGCGTGGCGGCGATTTATTTCGTGTTTGCGCACATGGTCGAGTGGCCCTATGTGCTCGTCATGGTTGCGGGCGCGATCGCCGGAGGGGTCGGCGGAGCGGGACTGGCTCGCCGCATGGGCCGAACCGCGGTCCGGCGGGTCGTGATTGCTATCGGATTCGCGATGGCGTTATCTCTGTTTCTGAAATGGGTCTTAAAACGCTAACCCCCGACACGATCCATCGCCAGGAATTCCTGAATGTGCGGGTGGGGGCATTGTTCAAGCTCCGACACCGGGCCGAAATAAATCACGTGGCTTTCAAACAGGAACACCACCCGGTCGGCCACCTTGCGCATCAAATCGAGATCGTGCGTCACCACCACGCTGGTCAGCCGCAATTGAGTTTTGAGCCGCAGCATCAGGTTGCCGACGTGATCGCTCATAATCGGGTCCACCATCGTCGTCGGCTCGTCATAAAGGATGCATTCGGGCTGGGCCGCCAGCGCCCGCGCGATCGCCACCGCGCGCCGATGCCCGGTGGAGAGATCCGCCGGATATGCGTCGCGATAACCAAGCAGGTCAACCATTTGCAGCAATCCTTTGACGACGTCTTCCTTGTTTTTTTCGTCGTAATCCTCCCGCAGCTCCAGTGAAAACAGGATATTTTCACCCACCGTCAAGGAATCGAACAATGCGCCCGACTGAAAAACCATGGTGACTTTTTTCCGGATTCGGCGCCATTCGGCATCGCTTTCATCGGTCATGTCGGTGTAGGCGACATGGACGCGCCCCGCGTCGGGCTTGATAAATCCCATGATGTGCCCCAGAGTCACCGACTTACCGACGCCGCTGCGGCCGATGATGGCCAGCGTTTCCCCGGCATCGACATGAAAATTGACATCGACTAAAACAGGATGGTCGAACGTCTTATAGATGTGCTCAAACTCAATGTAATGGGAGTGCCGCTCTGGCGTCATCGCGAACTCCATTCCAATGGAGTATTGATATTATGCAGCGGACCGGCATCGGCAACGGGCCACCGCGACGCCCGAAGGGTAGAGATAAAATCTTGCATTTTGAACAGTTTGCGATGAATTGCGGATTCCGCGGCGGTAACCAGCGAACGATGGTAGACGGCGCACAGCGGATGGATTTTCCCGTCGATCTCAGGCACCACGCACTCGGCATCCGACGCCTCGGCGGCCTCGATCAGCTTCTTCAGAAAAGCCTCGGTAACATCGGGCATATCGCAGGCGACGATCAAATTCCAGTCACTCCCGGTAAGGTGAAGAGCGGTATAGAGCCCTCCAATAGGCCCGCAATTTTCGATCGCGTCGGGCGCGACGGGAAAGCCCAGATGCGCGTACTTGTCGGCCGGCCCGATCAGAGTCACATCGCCCGCCGCGGCGCGGACTCTTTTGGCGATTTCCTCGACCATGCTCGTACCTCGGAGCGGCAGCAGGGCTTTGTCGCGTCCCATCCGCCGGCTGGCTCCGCCCACCAGCACGAACCCGGAGCAAGTCATGAGATGATATTAGCAACGTCGGGCCATATAGTGGAATTAAACAAAAGGGTGTATATTTGTTTTCTAGTGGCTTTTGCCATGCTGGCCGCCTCCCCCAGTCGCGCCGCAGATTCGAACTCTGCCACAACTCCGCCCGTCGTCCGTAAGACCACGGTGGTCCGCACCGATCCGCGCACGGGAAAGCTGGTGCGCAGCGTGGTGGTTTCCTCCAGGCCGGCGATTAGCAGGATCGCCGTGTCCGCCGGCGCTTCCAGCAGCGACGTGAACGCAATTGTCGATAAAGCCTCGCGCGCCAACGACGTCGATCCTCTCCTGGTCCATTCGATTATTAAGGTGGAGAGCAATTACAACGTCCACGCCGTTTCGAACAAAGGCGCAGAGGGTCTGATGCAGTTGACGCCTTCGACCGCGCGCATGCTCGGGGTCAGTAACAGTTTCGATCCGCAGCAGAATATCGAGGCGGGCGTGAAGTATTTGAAATATCTGAAAGATCTCTACAAAGACGACCGCTTGGCGCTGGCCGCGTACAATGCAGGTCCCGGATCGGTGGATAAGTACAACGCGATTCCCCCTTATCCGGAGACGCGGAATTACGTCTATCAAGTGGGAAAGCGTTACGGCGAAGCCCGCCGCGCGGCCGATGCCGTTGTTGAACTGAGAAACGTTGAACTGAAAAACGCCGAAGCGAAGCTCGAAATGAAAACACTGGAGGAAAAGCCCGCGGAAGTAAAGCCCGCCGCAGTGGAACCATTCATCGACCAAAATGGCAGACTGCATCTTAAGACAACGCAGTAGGTCGAGACTCCTCACGAGTTTCCTGCTGGCGTCCGTGGTGTCTTTCGCGGCGTCTTCTAAAAGCCCTGCCAGTAAAGTAAGCGCCGTGCGGTTCTGGTCCCTGGGCGATCTGACCCGCGTCGCCATCGATGTTTCGGCGGATTTCAAATATAAATCCGACCGTCTGACAAATCCGGACCGCCTGTTTTTCGACATCGAAGGCGCCAAGCCGGAGATGATCGAAAAGGGTTTACGCACCATTCCCGTGGGCGACGGGATTCTCAAGCAGATCCGCATCGCCGAGACCCAGCCTGGCGTGACCCGCGTGGTGCTCGATCTGGAGCAGCATGTGGAGTTCACCGCCTCCCAGCTCACCAGTCCCGATCGGCTGATGATTGAGCTGCGCGGCAAGGGCACGCCCAAACCAGTGGTGGGCAAAGTGACCGAAGTGCCCATTCGCGTGCCGCCCCAGGTGAAACATCCCATCGGTATCGATGACGTTCCTCGCGTGGTCGCGAAGACGCCGGAGCCGCGCAGATTCGAACCTCCTCCGCACACGGAAGTTGCGCGTGCAACCACGGCCGTATATGACGCGCCGGAGCTTCTTCCGCCTCCGCCGATGCCCGCGATGGCGAAGCCGGCGAAACTTCCGGGAGCTTCGTTGTCTTCGATGAGAAGCTCTCTTCCGCCGCCTCCCAGTACCGCGGTGCCGGACCCTGGACCGGCTCTCCCTGCGGAGCTAAAGACAGAAAAAACAACCACCGGCGTAGCTTCGGAGCCGGCCAAACGCAATTCCAATGGCGACCGGTCGCTGACGCGAGTGCTCGGGTTAAAACTCGGTCGCGTGGTGATCGACCCCGGTCACGGCGGCAAAGACGTCGGCACGCGCGGGCCTTCCGGACTCTATGAAAAAGAGATTGTGCTCGACGTGGCGCGACGCCTGGGCGCGCTGATCGAGGAACGCCTCGGCAGCGAGGTTGTTTACACGCGTTCCGACGATTCGTTTATCGCGCTCGAAGATCGCACCCGCATCGCGAACGATCGCAAGGCCGATCTGTTCCTTTCGATTCACGCCAATTCGTCCCCCCTTCGCACGGCGGCTGGCATCGACATGTACTATCTCAACTTCACCACCTCCAAAGCCGCGCTCGACGTTGCCGCGCGGGAAAACGCCGGCTCCGGCAGCTCTATTCACGACCTGAAAGATCTGCTCGAAAAGATCGCTCTCAAAGACAAGATCGATGAGTCGCGGGAGTTCGCCGCGCGCCTTCAGGCCTCGCTCGGCACCCTCGAGACCAAGGGCAACGCGGGCGCCAAGAATCGCGGATTGAAGAAAGCGCCGTTCATCGTGCTGATCGGCGCGTCCATGCCCAGCGTGCTGGCCGAGATCGGCTTCCTGACCAATGCAGGCGATGAGGCTCTGCTCCGCAAGCCCGAGCACCGCCAGAAAATCGCCGAGGCGCTCTATAAAGGCATCGCCAATTACGCCGACACGTTGAGCCATTTCCAGGTCGCGCAAAAGCGCGATGAATAGCATCCGCCGAATCCGTCTCGTTTGCTGGAAAGAAGAGCTAGCCGCGGAGCGCGCGCGTGTGTTGCAGAAGGCCGGGCTCGACGTCGACGCGTCGCCTTTCAACCCGGCCGGCATGATTACGCGCCTGCGTGAAGATCCCCCCGCGGTGATGCTCATCGATCTCGACCGCCTCCCTTCCCACGGCCGCGAAGTCGCCATCATGCTGCGCACCAGCAAGTCGATGCGGCACCTCCCCATTGTTTTCGCCGGCGGCGTCGAAGAGAAAGTCGCGCGCGTTCGCGAAGAGCTGCCCGATGCCGTCTTCACCGATTGGGCGCAGGCGCCTGGCGCGGTGAAAAAAGCCATCAGGAACGCGCCTGCCGTGGTTGCGCAGCCAGTGCCGCCCATGCAGCGATACACCGGGTCGCCCCTGGCGAAAAAGCTCGACTTGAAAACCGGCGTCAAGGCCGCTTTAATCGGCGCGGAGGAAGGTTTTGTCGAACTGCTCGGCGATCTCCCAGAGGGCGTAGAGCTGCAATCGCGAATAACGAAGGAGACGAAGTTGGCGCTCTGCTTCGTGCGTTCGAGCCATGAGATCCCGGCGGCATTCGAGATCGTTCAAGGCCGTTCCGTCTGGATTATTTACCCCAAGAAGGCGGGCCGCTACAAAGTCGACTTCAATCAAAACGACGTGCGCCGCGCCGGCCTGGCAGCGGGAATGGTGGATTACAAAATCTGCGCAGTGGATGCCGATTGGTCCGGCATGAAGTTCGCCCCTCGGCGCTAAAACACATTCTGGCCTTGGCGAGCTTTGCGCCTTTCAGTGAGCCTTCCGTCTACCGCAGCGGCGGCGTCGCCACAGGCGCTCTCCGATGATGCGTCGCCTGTTCATACCCATACGCGAGCTTGATCAGTTCCCCCTCCGACCACGCCCGCCCGTAAATCGTCATCCCCGCCGGTAGCGTGCCGCCGCGCGAGAATCCCATCGGAACGTTGATCGCGGGAAACCCCGTAGTGGGCGAATAGAACTGGCTATTGTCTCCGGCAGGCGTGTTCAAGTCGCCAATCAGGCGTGGAGGATTGCTCCACGTGGGATAAACAAACGCGTCCAGCTTCAGCCGATCCATGGTCTTCGTGACCGCCTCGCGCACCTGATCGCGATACGCTGTCTCACCCTTGCAGGCCGCTGAATCCGGACCGTTCTCCGGCCCTTGCTCCGCCTGTTCTAAACGCCTCTGGACAGACGGATGGAAACCTCCCGACTTGATAATTTCGCCCAGCGTCTTCACCGGCACAAGGTCGCCTCGCGCGGCAAGATAACGATTGATGTCGTACTTGAACCCCATGCACGGCCCACCCCCGCGCTCGCGCCGTATCGAGTCGAGCCCTTCGACCACCGCGGGGTCGACAATGGTAGCTCCGGCCCGCCGCAGATCTTCGACAGCAGTCATGAAGATACGAACGATCTCCGCGTCGGTCGATTCGCGCTCATACGCTGCCCGCAAAACGCCGATGGTCGCTCCATGCAGTCCGTCGCGTTCGAGCGATTTCGAATAATCCTGAGGCAGATGTCTGGACGCAGTGGCAGTAACAGGATCGTTTGGATCTTCGCCCACGATCGCTTGAAAAGCTTTCGTGGCGTCTTCCACCGTCCGTGCAATGGGACCCGCGATATCCGCAAGCATACTCAGCGGCAAAACCCCCGCGCGGCTGGTGAGCCCCATGGTCGATCGAATCCCAACCAGCGCCTGATGCGACGATGGTCCGCGAATGGAGTTGCCCGTATCGCTGCCCAGTCCCACTAACCCGAAGCTGGCAGCGATGGCGGCCGCCGTCCCTCCGCTCGATCCGGCAGTAACGCGATTCAGCGCATACGGATTCCGAGTATAACCCGGCAGAATCGAGCTGACCGTTTCATAAGGACTGAACGCCCACTCGGCCATATTGGACTTCGCCAGCACCAGCGCGCCCGCGTCCTTCACGCGCTTCACCTGGAACGCGTCCTTGTCGGGAATATATTTCGCCAGCGCAATCGCGCCGTTGGTCGTCCGGATGCCCTTCGTCTCAAAGTTATCCTTCACGATCATGGGCACGCAGTGCAGCGGTCCGGTCAAGCCGGATTGCGCGAAGCGCCGGTCCAACTCATCGGCGTCCTTCGTGACGTCGGGGTTCACCAGCACAATGGCATTGATCGCCGGACCGTTCTTGTCGTAAGCCTCAATGCGTTTCAGGTATTGATCGACCAGAGCGCGGCAAGTCAGGCGTCCGCCCTTCATCGCGTCGTGGACCCGCGAAATGGTGGCTTCTACCACCTCGAACGTTTGCGAGAAAGCCGGTACTGCCAGTAAGAAAACAAGAGCGCGGATCACTGAATCAGGATACGAAATCCGCAATCCGCGCGCCTTTTAATTCGTTTGCGGAGTCGCCGTGAGGATCGACGGAATCGTTTCCACGTGACCCAGCGTGACCAGCGTACGGCCGCTGACAGTGTCGAGAATTTCGAGCGTCGGGATCACTTTGCACATAGGGAAGGCCGGCGCGGCTCCGGTCGCCGGAGGAAACGGCGGCATCGCAATGGTGGCGCGTATCTCGCGTCGATCGCCCGCGATCAGATTCAAATCCACATCGCTTCTTAAGGAACACGATTCGCTTTTACCGGGTGGGACCGTAAGGGTTGTCGATTTCAGAACGGTTCCAGTTGCGTCGACGAACGAAACAACAGCCGAACAAATCACTCCCACCGCGGGAGCCTGTATCCCCGGATTCAGTAGATTCAACTGCGCGGTCTGCGCGTCGGCGATCCCAATCATACCGGTCGTCTGAATCGTGTGAGAACCAGGAGCAACCTGAGCGCTGAGAGCGAGGGCGCTCAGTGTAATAATAAACGCCAAACTAATAAATTTGCACATAAATTCTCTCCAATATTAAAATTCGATCGCTCGCGTTTCGATGCTGCGACGATCTGAATGATGAACCCCCTTCCGCGCGAGTAGTTTCGCCTTCAAACATATTTACTGCCTACTTCTTCAGTGCGCTCGCCGCCGCGCTAATCGAAATATTCATTCCAACCGAAAACGTGTGCGTCCCGCCGCCCATCACCACGCCCGCATACATCGGACCCCACCCAACCCCGGCCAGAATATTCTTCAACGGCTGACTCCCCACCCGCGCACCTCCCAAAACGTGCGGCCAATTCCCGAATCCCATCGCGCTCTTGATATCCACTGGACGGAAATACAAATCCACAACAGCGAACACCCCCGTCTGTTTTACGGGAACGGCCGCACTGAAATCGATCCACGACAACCCCTCGTTATCGAACGTCATGCTACCGCCTACCGGTGGAGTGATCGCCACATCCGACGGCACGTAGGGAATGTCCACCAGCTTGGCGTTCCAGACATTTCGCGCCTCGCCAACCATAGGCGTAAGACTTACCCCGAACATTCCAGCCGCCGTCTGCGCATGATCGAAATACGCCGCAGCCTTCTTCTTGGTCTCAATCACATAAGTCGTATTGACGGAATGAGTATTGAGTTGAATATATAAAAACCAGACTTGCTTGGACCCATAAATCCGCTTCGCGGTGGCGAACTGCGCGTCGGTCCAAGCCCCGGCACGATACACATACCAGTTCTGCTTGACGATCTCTCCTCCATCGCTCCACCGCGCGACATGGATCACAAAGGTCAGGTCGCGAGGCTCAATGCCGATGGTCTCGCGAATCAACTGCGCCGCCCCGCTCTTGTAAACCACCGCGTTCGCGACGTCGACAAACTGGTTCAAATTGCTCGCCTGCAACGGCCGAGGCGCGTTCACCCAAGTCTCGGTACTGGTCTGCGCCAAAAAGGTGAGAAAAACAATAGCCGCATTCACGCGCACAGCATAACCCGCGCCCGCCAGCCTCTCTCCCGCCTGAAACCTCTAACTCAATGAAACTGCGCGAAAAATGGGGACTGACCTCTGTGTCCCAAGGCGCCCACAACGCTTCAGAGAAAAGCAGACCGCGCTGCGCCGCGTGGCCAGAGAGGTCTGTCCGGTCTGTCCCCATTTTTCGCCCCATTCGCAATGCTAAACGTTCTTCATCAGCCCCAAAATCGCTCTACCAAACCGCTCCGCCTTCTTCTCGCCGATCCCCTGTACTTCCATCAATTCCGCAATCGTCGAAGGCATCTGCCTGCATAGCTCATCGAGCGTCGAATCGTGCAAAATCACATAAGCGGGGACCGACAAATCTTTAGCCAACGCCCGGCGCCATTCGCGCAACTTTTCCCGTAGCCCCGCGTCGCCCGGCAGCGTTTCGACCATTCTTTTGCGATAAACTTTTCGCGATTCCGCCGCCGCTAAAGGAGACGCAACCGCCGGCGCTGGAGTCGCCTGCAACCACTCCGGCTCCGCTCCGCAGATGTCGCACGCATCGCACCGCTCCCACTTCGGCGTTTCCCCGAAATATAAACAGATCTGCCGATGCCTGCACTCCTTCCCTTCGACGAACCTCCGGATCACGCGATACCGCTGCCACGCCCTTTGCTTCTCCGCCTCATCCTGCAACTGTTGAATGAAATGGACCAGCAGCCCGGCATCGCGCTTCTGCCATAGCAGGATGCAATCCGCCGCCAGCCCGTCGCGGCCCGCGCGTCCCGCCTCCTGGTAATACTGTTCGAGCGATTTCGGCAGCGCCAGATGAATCACCGCGCGCACATCCGGCTTATTAATCCCGAGCCCGAACGCCAGCGTGCCCACCAGCACGCGCTTTTCGCCGGTCATCCACGCTTCCTGATTCTTGCGGCGCGAATTGTTATCCATCTGCCCGTGATAGGCGACCACCGGATGTCCTTGCCGCTCCAGCGCAACCGCCGTAGCCTCAACCGTTTTCACCGTGGGCGCATATACGATCACGTTGCCTTCGCTATACCATTCGAGCGCCGCTTCGACGCGCCCGTCTTGTTCCCGCGCCGCGCATTCGTGAACGATGTAGCGCAAATTCGGGCGATGAAAACTCATCGCGATTTTCGCGGGGTTGTTCAGCCCCAGCTGCGTCACAATATCGTGCCGCACCGGACGCGTCGCGCTCGCCGTAAACGCTGCGATGGGAATATCGGGAAACCAATCCCGCAAGGCCCGCAACTTACGATATTCCGGCCTGAATTCGTGCCCCCACTCCGAAATACAATGTGCCTCATCGATTGCGAAAAACCCCAGCGGAACGCGTTTCAACCACTCCAGCGCATCATCTCTAACAAGCCGCTCGGGTGACAGATAAAGCAGCCGGAACTCCCCTGTTACCGCCCGCCGCATGATGTCGCGCTGGACATTGAAGTCGATGGAACTATTCAGAACCGCCGCCGGAATGCCCGACTGAAGCAACTGCGCCGCCTGATCCTGCATCAAAGCGATTAAAGGGCTCACCACCACGCACACGCGATCCATGGCCGCGGCAGGTAGTTGATAGCACAGAGATTTCCCGCCGCCCGTCGGCATGATCGCGGCCACGTCGCGCCCCTCCAGAATGCTTCGAACGATCGCCTCTTGTTTAGGACGGAACTGCGAATAACCCCAGTGCTTTTTCAGTAACTTGAGAAGATCCATCAACGGCTGGCAATTCCCGCGCCCGCGCCGATCAACAATCCACCGGCGACGCGGTTCGTCCAACTAGCATAGCGTGGCGAGAGCGAGGAGCCGGCGACGCCATACCCCAGCAAAATCGAGAACTCGATCGTCGCCGAAGTCGCACCCAAAATCACGATCTGCGGAACCACCGCTGCGTGCGGATTGAGGAACTGCGGCAAAAGCGCGGAAAAGAACAAAATCGCCTTTGGATTCGATATTTGAACCATAAAACCGTCGAAAAACAGATGATGCGATTTATGGTCGATTAAGGTCTCTTCGGACGCCTTAACGAGCTCTTTATGGCCGATTAAGAGCCGCAATCCGAGAAAGATCAGGTACGCCGCGCCGATCCACTTCACCGCCAGGAACAATCTCGACGACAGCAGCAGCGCGCCAATCCCGGTCGCGGACAACGCGAAATAGACGATGTTCGCCGCCAGGATTCCCAGATTCGACGCAATGCTTTTCCTCGCCCCAGCTTTGAGCGCGCTCGACAACACAAACAGCACCGCCGGACCCGGCGTCAGGCACAACACCGTCTCCATGGAAACGAAAATCCACCACGTAGTCCACCTCACGATGAACACGCGGCAATCAGCGCACTTTTCAACCGGCCTTCAACCTCGCCTCCAATTTTACTAACGTAGAAAACGTCGAGCGCCTTGTGCGCCTCCGTGTCAATCAGCACGACCTCGATATTACAGCCCTCATCGCTAATGGTGCGCGCCAGGTCATAGAGCAATCCCGGGCGATCCTCGGCGACAATCTCGATCAGCGTCGCGGTTTCCGACGCATCGTTATTAAACGCGACCCGCGGCTTCAAACGGGCGCGCGACGACAGCAGAGGCTTGGGACGGCCGCGCAACAGTTTTGTCGCGTCCTGTTTTCCTTCGACCACTTTGCGCACGATACCGCGCAAACGGTCGACCTCCGGAGGATTCAACTCCAGCGTGCGGTGCGGATCGGAAAACGTGAACGTATCGACCGCCACTCCCTCGGCATTTGAAAACGCCTCGGCCTTCAGAATATTCAGACCGAAGCTGGAGATGGCGCCGGCCACGGGCGCGAACAACGCCGGCCGGTCCCGCGTCAGCAGCGTCAACCGGTAGGCGCCGCGCTCATTGACGATCTCAATCGCCAGCGGTCTGGACTGAAGCTGCCGAGCCAGCGCGAGGTGTCCGTCGATTTCCGCCGCGCTGTGTGTGCGCAGGTACCGCGTCGGCAGGCCTTCCAAAAAACGCGCCCGCTCCGGCTCCAGTCCGGGAACATCGTGAATGCGCGCCGTTCCCAACTCCCGCGTCAGCTCCTCATGAGCCAGCAGATAGGCACGCCAGAGCTGCTCCAACCGCCACGGCGTCATGGCCTGCGGATTCACCGCGCTGATATCGGCGTAGGTCAGCATGGTCAGCAGTTTCAGACGCTCGATTGTTTCTACCTGGCTCGATAATAACCGGCCCGTGGATGCGTCGGAAAGGTCGCGCGACGCCATTACGCCCGACAGCACCAGATGCCTCTCCACCAGAAATTCCACCGTCGCGCGATCCGCTTGGGGCACGGCTAAACGCTCCAGAATAAGGCGCGCGATGCGCAGGGATTCCGCGACGTGCTCATGCCCAGATCCCTTGCCGATGTCGTGCGTCAGTAATGCGAAGCGGACCAGCTCCTTCTCCTGAATCTCGTCGAGCAGTCCCGCGAAACGCCCGTCTTTCACGGTTTCGAGCATGTCTATGGAAACCAGCGTATGCTCGTCCACGGTGTAGCGATGATAAAAATCGCGCACCACCAGAAACTCAATGTTGCGCCATTCGGGTAACACGGCGGGCAGCGCTCCGCACTCCTGCATGGCGCGCAATCCGTACGATGCATGGGGCATGGCGAGCAGTCTCTTCCAACCTTCCCAGGTCACCGTGGGAACGAAGCCGCGCAAGCGGTCGACGGTATCCGGCGCGAGCCGCAACTGGTGCCGCGCGGCGAATACGAACAGGCTCAAATCGGCCGGCAGTATGTTGCTCGATCGCAGCAGCACCTGATCGCGCACCACGCTGAACTCAGAGGTGGACAAACGCGATCGCCAGTCGTGAAAGCGCCCCAGCAGACTCCCTGGCTGTTCCGCTGCCCGTTGGATGGCACAGCGCGCGGCGCGATCCACCAGCTTCGCGTGGCGGTAATAGTCGCGCATCATGCTACCGGGATTTTCGCTGAGAGCTTCCTGCGCATCGAAGGTCAGAACGTTTTGATCGCGCCCCGAAAGTTCGTGCAGGCGAATGCGCACGCCGCTCAGATACTCGAATGCGCCGTCGAGCCCTCGCGGAATATCGCGCGGATGCAGCACGGCCAGCCAGCGCACGATTTGCAGATCGCGAAGCCCGCCTGGCGAGTCCTTCACATTGGGTTCCAGATGATAAATCGTGTTCTGATATTTCGCCTGCCGTGCCACGGCAAGCCCGGCAAGCTGCCTCGCGACGGCCTCGCCGCGCTTTTGGATGAACGCGCGGAACTTCTGGTCTAAGGTGTCGAATAGCGCGCCATCCCCCGCGAGTCTCCGGCGATCCAGCAGGCTGATGGTGAGCTCCGCGTTCTGTTCCTGCTCCGTAACGCACTCGGCGACGGTGTGAACGGAGTGGCTGGGGCGCAACCCGGAATCCCACAGCGATTGCAGAAAAATCGACAAATGCTCCTTCACCGCGGCCGCCGGTGTTTCCGCGTCAATCAATATAAGGAGGTCGACGTCGGAATGAGGGAACAGCTCGCGTCGTCCGAACCCGCCAACGGCGACGAGCGTCAGACCGGATGGAAAATTAGGTTCAAGCGCAGCGGCGTAGGCAAGCTTAACCCGCTCCTCCACGGCGGACGAGCGTGCGGACAGCGTTTGCTCGACTGCGTTATCGCTCACAAAGGAACCGTCAGATCCTTCCAGAAAAAAGTCGTGTCACAGAAGCCGCCCTGCGGCCACATGGCATGGCGCGGTATTACGCCCAGGCGCTGCCAGCCGAGCTTTTCGTAAAGACGCTCGGCGGGCGAACCGGTCGCGGTATCCAGGCAAAGCAGCGTGCGGCCGCGATCCTTCGCGGTCTCCTCGACGGCGGCCATCAGTGCCTGGGCCACGCCGCGATTCCGGCCGCGCCGTTCGACCAGCAGCTTATGCACATCGGCGCGATGAGGCTGGTTCGGCTTAAGCTCCGGGCTGAGCTGCACAGCGCCGGCCGGCTCTCCGTCGAGAAACGCGACAAACAAAATGGTGCCGCCGCTCGCGACCTTCTCGACCACCCCGTCGTAAAATTCCTCTGCCATGCGCCGTTCGATGGGCAGCATGAAGGAGACCGACGCGCCGCCCTCCACGCAGTCGATCAGAATGGCGGCCAGCGCGGGAATGAGCGCGCGGGCCTCGCTGGCGTCAGGCGTTGCGATGCGGACGTTGGTCATCGTGGATGAACCTGCCAAGCTTTCTCGATCGGCGTGTATCGGCGGTCATCAGCGGCCACTTAGTCCGCTCGTTCTACAATGCCGATTCGCCGCGCTCGTCGTTGCGGATCCGGATGGCCTCCGCCACATCGAAGACAAAAATTTTTCCGTCGCCGATTTTGCCGGTATGGGCCGAAGCGACCAGCGTCTTGACGACCTCGTCATAACGCGCGTCGGGGATCACCATTTCGAGCTTGATCTTCGGCAACAGGTCGACCTGGTACTCCATGCCGCGATAAATTTCTTTGTGGCCCTTCTGCCGGCCGTGGCCGCGCACTTCGGTGATGGTCATGCCGTCGATGCCGATGGCCTTCAGCGCTTCTTTCACTTCTTCGAGTTTGTGAGGTTGGATAATCGCTTCGATTTTTTTCATGCTATGCCTCGAAATTATATCCTTCCTCGCCGTGCATGCTCAGGTCGAGCCCTTCAATTTCCTCATCCTCGGAAGCGCGCACGCCCATCACGGCGTCGCAGATTTTCAGAATGAGGAATGTGCCTACCACCGCGAGGCTCGCCGCGATCGCGCAACCTATTAATTGATTCAGCACCTGCCCCGCGTTTCCATCCGCCCAGCCGAGTCCTTTTCCGTTCAGCAGGTCGTTGATCTCCTTGGTCGCGAATACGCCGGTTAGCAGCGCGCCCAGTGTTCCGCCCGCGCCGTGCACGCCGAACGCGTCGAGGGAATCGTCGTATCCGAATCTCTTCTTCACGGCCGTCGACATTAGGAAACAGAACACACCGGCCGCTGCGCCGATCAGTAGCGCGGGCATCGGCTTCACGAATCCCGAAGCGGGAGTGATCGCGACCAGTCCCGCGACCGATCCTGAAATGGCGCCCAAGACGCTGGGCTTGCCGGTATGCGCCCATTCGGCCACCATCCAGGAAAGCGCGGCGGCCGCCGCCGCAAAGTGAGTCGCGACGAATGCGCTGGTTGCGAGCGACGATGCCGCCAGCGCCGATCCGGCGTTGAATCCGAACCAGCCCACCCACAACAGGCACGCGCCCACGGTTGAGAGCACCATGCTGTGCGGACGCATCGGTTCATTCGGATAGCCTTTGCGCTTCCCTAAATACAACGCGCACACCAGCGCCGAGAAGCCGGACGTGATGTGCACCACCGTGCCTCCCGCGAAATCGAAGCAGGGAATTTTTCCGCCCAGCGATGCGTTCAGCAATCCGCCTTTGCCCCACACCATGTGCGCCATCGGGAAGTACACAAAGAACATCCAGAGCGTCATGAACAGCAGCAGGGCCGAGAATTTCATGCGCTCCGCGAAGGCTCCGGAAATCAGCGCCGGGGTGATGATGGCGAACATCAACTGATAGATCATGAACGTCTGCTGCGGAATGGTCCCCGCGTAATCGGCATTGGGAGCCGAGCCGACGTTGTGCAGAAACGCGTAGTTCAAGCCGCCCAGAAACGGAGTCGGGCCCTCCCCGAACGCGAAGCTATAGCCGATAATCGCCCAGATCACGGTGACCAGAGCCATCAGCACGAAGCTCTGCATCATGGTGGCCAGCACGTTTTTGCGGCGGACCAGGCCTCCGTAAAATAAGGCGAGCCCGGGGCCGGTCATCATCAGCACCAGTGCGGCGCTGACCAGCATCCAGGCGTTGTCGCCGGCGCTTTGCGCGGACTTGGCCGCTTTATCGAGATCGGCGAGTCTCTTTTCGAGATCGGCCGGCTGCGCGGAGACGAGCGCGGTCAGGAGGAAAAACGGTATCGAGAGATAGCGCGTCATGGTGGTTACCCCAACGAGTAAACAAACCAGTATAGGAGAGTTCGGGATGCGCGCCGGTCAAACCTTTTAATGGGTTCGATTGAAGTTTTCTATATCGAGACGACCTCAGGGTGGCCTTCGATCTCGGCAATCGTCTTGCAAAGCACGGCATGCGACAGCTCCAGGCCGAGCAAATACCGGCTGCCGCGCCGGACCGAGTGTTTCACCGTCGCCGCACCCGCCAGCTTGATGCGCTCCGCAGCCAGTTGGATGGAGGCTCCCCGTTTAAGCGGTTGGGGCACTTCAATGCGCAGGCCGTCCTCTGAGATATCGACACACCTGCCTATCGCGAACCGCGGCTGGCCCTGGTCCTCCCACGAAACCCGAATGGGGCCCGAGTAAGGGATGCGGCGGTGGCGGCGGGAATTCTTAGGGGCAGGCATGGCCTATTCCATGGATCGGCCGAAATTGCGATGGGCTATAGTACCGCTCCCTGTCTGCCGTGACCGCGGGGAGCGGTAATATATCTCTGATGGACCCTCTCGACGACGATCGGCGGTACCGGCTGGAAGATGATGACGGCGGCGGCTTTTTTGACGACGGCGGCGGAGGTGACGACGGGGGCGGCGACGACGATCAGGCTGACGATCAAGAGGATGACCAACAGGACGACGACGGCGATCAGGATGACGATCAGCAGGATGACGACGCCGATCAGGACGACGAACAGCAGGATGACGACGCCGACGCTGACGGAACAGCCGACGGAGCCGATGATGGCGGCGACGGCGATGACAATAACAATGACGACGAGTACTACGACGACGTCAACGACTCCTTCTCCGACACCGACGATCTAGTCGAGCTCGACGACGATACCGCGCCTTCGGCCGAGAGCTTTCCCAACGCCACGGAAGACGATTTTAAGGAAGACGACGGCGATTGGACCGAGACCGACTACGACGACTCCGCCAAAAATTTATTTGGCGATCACGAATATTTCGGCGATACGCAGGCCACCAAGCTGGCCGCGCAAGGGTATCAGGAATTTGCCGATCCCGGTTTCATGCGCGGTCTGGATCAAGTGGTGCCGGGCGCGGCGAACACCGTCAATCTTTATCAGCAGGACGGCCGTTTGCACGCGTTCGGATTCATCGAAGCGGCGGCGCTTTCGCTTCTGATGTCTCGCTACACCGGGGTCGATTGGAGCCACATGGACGTCAGCGTGCCGCAGCGTGGGGATGCCGTTCCGCCGCAGCCCCTGCCGCCCGCGCTCGCCGCGGTTGTACCGAAAGACGCGGTCGATCTGCGAAAATTCGCGACGCCGGTGGGAGATCAGGGGCAGACGTCCCGATGCTCGGCGTTCGCCTGGACCCATGCCACGGAACTGGTGACCAATATGAAGACGGGCAGCTCGCCGCGCCTTTCGCCGAGTTTCACAATGCTCGAATTTCAGCGCATGCAGGGGGACGCGAAGGATTATCAATATGCATACTCGGGCGGCGATGGGACCACCGGAGGCACGGATCCAGGGCGTTTGCTGACCGAGCAGGGCACTTGCCGGCAAGAACTGTGGCCGGATTCGAGCGAGGTGCCGGTGACATCGGAACGCGTGCTGACCGCCGACGCGGCGAAGCATGTGCTGCCGGCGACGCCTCTGCCGATTTCGCTCGAAGATGCGCGCAAGGTGCTGAGCGCCGGATGTCCGGTGCATATTTCGATCAACACCGGGGAAGGGTTCTCCGACATCGGCCGCGACGGTATGTTCAACGCAGCCGAGGCGCCCAGCGGCCAGCACGGACGCCATGCCATGCTTATGGTCGGGTACACTGGCAATTTCTATATCGTGAAAAATTCCTGGGGCGGCGATTGGGGCGACCAGGGCTACTGTTACATCCCGAAAAAAGTTCTGGAGGCCTCCGATCCGGAGCTGATCGCGGTTTTAGTTAAGAAGGATGAGGAACCAAAATGATCTCCCGTCGAACTTTGCTGGCTATGGCGCCTGCCGTCATTACTTTATCGAAAGCCGATTCGAGGAATCCGATCGTCGGCTCCGGTGATTTTCAATACGAGATGATTTCCGATTGGGGTGAGCTTCCCGCGGGTCTCGCATACGGCAACACCCACGGCGTGTGCGAGGATTCCGAGGGGCACATCTACATCCATCACACGGTCAATAAAACCAGCGAAAAGCACGACACCATGGTGGTTTTCGACGCCGACGGGAAATTCGTCAGGAGCTGGGGCGCGCAGTTCGAAGGGGGCGCGCACGGGCTGCATATCGATAAAGGATTTCTTTATCTATGCGATACGAAACGGGCGATTGTCGTGAAGACGACTTTGGCGGGCGAGGAAGTGTTCACGCTGCGCTATCCCAAGGAATCGAAAGAATATGGAGCGGCGCCTATTAAATATAGTCCGACCAATCTCGCCATTGCGCCGAATGGCGATATTTATGTTGGAGATGGCTATGGGTCCAGTTATATCAACCAGTACAACAGCAAGGGCGATTATATTCACACGTTCGGCGGAAAAGGGAAGGAAGCGGGGCAGCTCGATTGTCCGCACGGCATTACGGTGGACTTGCGCGGCCAGGAACCCCTTTTGTTGGTAGCGGATCGCGGCAACGCCCGGCTGCAATATTTCACCCTTGACGGTAGACATGTGAGCTTTGTCGGCGGTACCAATCTTCCGTGTCATTTCAGCGAGCGCAAAGGGGTATTCGTGATCCCCGATTTGGGCGCGCGCGTGACGCTGATGGACCGTGATAACAAGGTGATAGAGCATCTGGGCGACGATTCGGCGAGCGATTGGAAAAAGACTCGCGTGATGGCGCGCGATGCTTTTAAGCCCGGGAAATTCGTGGCTCCTCACGGCGCCAGTTTCGACCATGCGGGCAATATTTTTGTGGTGGAGTGGGTGGAAGTGGGGCGCGTCACGAAACTGCGGAAAGTCTAGCTCCTGTAATGCTTTGCGAGCACAAGCGCGGAATAAACGTCCAGCGCGGCGAATAAACCGATCAGGATTCCCATCGCCGGCAAGACTAGGCGCCGGCCCGCTAAAATCAACATTCCAGAAGAGATTATGAGTGCTTCGGCGACAATCAGCGCGTAAAAATACCAGCCGGGCGCGAAGGAGATACCCTTGACCAGAAAAATCGATACTGTCTGATACGAGATACCCGCGATAAACAGCGCTTCGAGCGATAATAACAGCGCTAATTTGCCCTTAAATCGTCCCAGTGGACGCCTTAGAAGGGCATAAACGACCATAATCAGGACGATTGCGAAGACTGCTTCGAACACGCGATACATCCAGCTTTTGACGGTATAAAAGCTCCAGGCGCCGTTCCAGATGTGCGTCCACAGAGCAGTATCGATCACGGACAGCCAATGAACTTTTCCGTAGGCTGCAAGCGTTGCGGTCGAGCTCAGATTCTTCGAGGCGACGTCCATGATCTCGCCGGTTAGCGTCCCAGTCAAACGGAAAGTTCGCCAATACCACCAACCGCCGATTCCGATCGCGACGGCTAAAGAAGAAAACCGGCGGCGCAGAATCAGAATCGGGAGGAAGGCCAGGAAATACGCTTTGGTTAAGAGTCCGAGGCCGAGGGCGAGGCCCAGTGCCGGGGCATTCTTTCGGAGAAGCAATAGGATGATCCATGAGGCGATTGCGATGGCGAGGCTTTCGTTGCCGATTCTTGCGATATCGATCATCAACTCCGGCATGGCGGCGATCAGGGCGCAGACGCTCAATGCGATCGCACGGCTAAAAAACAGTTCGAATGCGGCGAGATACGCCAATGGGATCACCAGCGATGCGATCAGGATACTGAATAGCCGTAAACGATGGACACGAATCGAGATCGGCGCGCTCATGAACAACCGGTTGGGAACCGAGAGTATCCAATAACAGAGCGGTGGCTGCTGCGCCTCGTACAGTTTCAAGGGTTCCGTTGCCTCATGCTTCCGTGGCGCGGATTGGACGGACTCGCGGATTTCTTCGCTTACTCCATCGGAGGTTCGCGGGAGAGATCCATGGTGAAGCCGAAGATGTTCGACGAAAGCATAGTGCGCCCATTCGTCATAACCTTCCCATAATGGGATGAGTTGACAGTAAAATGCGCCGCGGATCAGAAAGACCAGCCAGATCGCTCCTAAGCCCCAGCGGTAGCGCGTCGGCATAGTGGATCATAACACCTGGATTAACAGCCGGAAAATTCCTCCTCAAACTTTCGCCTATTGTGGCCGATGCGTACCTTGTGAGCAGTTCTACTATTACGCCAATCTCGATGAACCTGACAGGACAGTATGCCACCGACTTTCAGGCCATCCTCAATAAGGCAGTGCAGACATCCGAAGTTCCCTTGACGCAATTGCAGGAGCACGACTCGAATATTCTGGCGGCGAAAACCGCACTGGGTTCGATTCAAAGCGCGGTTGCCGCGGTCACCAGCAGCCTGACCAGTTTGGGAACGGATGGGGCAACCGGGGCGCTGAGCGCCAGCAGTTCGAATGCTTCGGCGGTGACCGCGACCGATTCCGGCGCGACGGCGCCCGCGACTTATACCATCAACTCCGTAACCACCGTGGCTACCGCGGCCTCGGAAACATCGCTGAACTTCTATACGGACTCCGGCGCCACGCCGATCACGACTGGCACGACCACTCCCGGCGAGATGCAGCTGATGGTGGGAACGAAGCCCTACAATTTCGCGCTGACCAACAATAACCTCAAGGGTTTGATGAATCAGATCAATGGACTGAATGCGGGCGTCACGGCCTCGATTCTGACCACCTCCGGCGGGAATTATCTGTCGTTGCAGGCGAATTCGACGGGAGCCACCACGCTCGCGTTGAACGACGAATCCGGCGCCACGCCGGCCAACATCGTGTCCGCCGCCAACCAGGGCACCAACGCGGTGTTTCAGTTGAACGGAATTCCCATCAGCCAGGCGAGCAATACGGTTAACAACGTGATTTCGGGACTGACGTTCAATATTGTCGCCCCCACGAAGACTGCGGTCACCCTGACGCTGGCGGCCGATCCCAACCAACTATCCAGCGACTTACAGAGCTTCGTCACCAATTACAACTCGCTGGTGACGGCGGTGCATGCGCAGACCGGCGGAACCGGTGGAGCGCTGGTCGGCGACTCGACGATCAATCAACTGCAGCAGACGATGCAGCACCTTGTCTCGCATTTTTCAAGCACCACCGGAAACGTACAAAGCCTCTCCGACCTGGGGGTCACCTTCAATGGCGCCGACGGCTCGGTTACGTTCGACCCGACTGTGGTTGGCGGGATGAGCGCCTCCCAACTCACCAATGCGCTGAAATATGTGGGATCCACCACTACCGGTCTGGGTGCGTTTTCGGGCATCTTCGATCAGTTCAGCAATCCGGTTACCGGGCTGATCCAGACCGAGATCACCGGCGACACCAAGAGCGATTTGACTCTTCAGACCCAGATCTCAACGACGACGGCGAGCATCAACACCATGCAGCAGGATCTAGCGAAGCGGATCGAGGCGAGCGATGCCCTCGAATCCGAGTACGAATCACAGCAGACGGAATTGACGGCGAGCCTGCAGGGGCTCGATCTGGTCCTGTACGGGAAGGCGGTTGGTAGCCCAGGCGCATGACACTCGCACAAACCACTGAGCGTATTCTTGCCGCCGCGGAGGCGCAGGACTTGGCGGCGCTTCAGGCCGCAGGTAAGGCAAGAGCGGCGGCGATGGGCGCGCTCAATTCGATGCCGCCAACACCAGCGCTGCGAAATGCCATGGCTGCGTCCATAGCGGCGGGCGAAGAAGCGAAGCGTGCCATCCGGGTGATCAAACAGCGCCTTCGCAATGAGAGCCGGCGATTGGCAAACATCGAACACGGATTCTTGCGCGCCCTGCGGCCCGCGGCGTGGCATCGGATCGACTGCAAGGGCTAAGCACTTACCCCTGTCCGCGAAAACCTAAAGATCCCCATTGTTTACTTGAGTTTGCTATCTCCAGCAGGTTCGCGCTTCCTCGGATTGGGATAAACTGTAGCCAGAGGGTACTGTGGCAAAAGAAGCAAAGAAGCAACTGGTGACTGAAGGCCAACTCCGTGCAGCCACCGGTTCTCGAGAGGAATCGCGAGACGAGACAAGCGTAAACGCGAAATCGCCGGGTGTTCTCATAGCCTCAAAAGAACAGTTCGAAAAGGCCCAGCGCAAAACGAGTAAGCTCCACGCCGGTCTGTTCCGCCGCTTGGCGAAATAGCGGCCCATTCGCGGAACAAAGTGGAATACGAACCGGTCTTCTTGACCCGGGAACAGATCGACGCCATTCATCGACAACAGCTCGAAGACTGGGGCGGTCTGCAGGGTTTGCGCAACGAAAACGGATTGGAATCGGCTATCGCACAACCGCGGAATGCGTACCTTTACGGCGACGGGGACCTCTACGAGATTGCCGCCGCGTATGCGTATCACATCGCCGAAAGCCAAGCCTATATTGACGGCAACAAGCGCACGGCACTTCAAGCCGCGTTAGACTTCCTGGAAATTAACGGTGTGGATACTACTCCTCTGCCGGAACTGGCGACCTATGAAGCGATGATCCGCATCGCGACACATGAGCTCGATCGCGCGGGTCTAGCGGCATTTTTGCGCGCAACCTTGCCCGGTTAAGCGGGTGCGCTGGCAAAGAATGCGCACGAATCCGAAACCGGGCACAAGCTGCATTTCGGATTCGTGCGCTTGCATATTTGCTGGCCGTGAACTTTCAGAAGCAGGTAGGCTCGCATACGGGGGTCGAATTTCTCGGGCACTTCGTCCGCAATCATTCGTTGTACGCTCTTGTAATTCACGCCGTAGTTCTCATGCTCCCGCCCTTTTCTAATACGCATGAGAACATGCGGACAATTCGACGGAACCGCGGCCACTGGCGAAATGCCTCCGAACAGCAGAATGCGGTCCGCCCCCGGGTCGGCGATGTTGGGAAATTTCTTCAACGCCGCGCGAACCTTCGCGATCGATAATCCGTTGAGCCCCGCTCTCAGATCGCCGCCGAATTCCCTTTGAATCCTTTCCGCGATTTCTTTCAAGCGCATCGCGCGGAGTTCCGGGACCATTCCGCCGGGCTTCAATGCAAGCGCGAGTTTGGAAGGATTCGCGGCCAGAAGGCTCTCAAGATCGACGCCAATTTTGCTTTGCAACGATTCCCAGCCCTTGCCACAAGCGGCGTCGCTGGCGGGATATCCGCAGTGCCACCAAATTAAAAAAAGATACGGATCGGTGGGCCAGTTAGGCGATTGCTCGCCGTGGAATGCTTCAAGCGTATCGAGGAGCTGGGTTAACTTCATGTCTCACCACGAACCGATAGGATCGCCGGATGATCGAATTGCATGGAACCTTTAGTCTCTCCGATTTTGCACAACGCTGGCAGCGGGGATTGGGGGAGTGGTACTTTTAGACAAGCTTCCCCTTCCTGAATGACGACCCTCTGTTTTCTGTGGCACATGCACCAGCCGTTCTACAAGGATTTGTGGACCGGCGAATATAAGCTCCCCTGGACCCGGTTGCACGCGTTGAAGGATTACGCGGGGATGGTGGAGATTCTGGGCGAGTTTCCGCACATCCATCAGACCTTCAATCTGGTGCCGTCGATGGTGGCGCAGATTGAGGAGTATGCCGAGGGGAAGGCGTCCGATCCGTTTCTGGATTGCGCGCTGGCGCCGGCCGAAGAGCTGACCGAAGCGCAGAGAAATTTCATCCTAAAGTACTTTTTTCAGGCGCACGTGGAGCGGATTCTTCATCGTTATCCGCGCTACCGGGAGCTGCATGAGATGCGCGAGCGGCTTTCGATTCAGGACTTGCGCGATTTGCAGATTTATAGTCAGATCGCATGGTTCGACGAGGATTTGCTGGCTCGCGATGGGGAGCTGCTGGCGCTGATCGCGAAGCGCCGCGACTTTTCGCGCGAGGATCAGGCGATGATGGGTCGCAAGCAGAGTGAGGCGTTGCGGCGGGTGCTGCCGGTGTATCGCGAGTATGCGGCGAAGGGGCAGATCGAGATTTCGACGACTCCGTTCTATCATCCGATTTTGCCGCTGTTGTGCGATTCGGATATTGCACAGCTCTCGCATCCGGGGGTGCCGCTGCCGGCGAGGTTTCGATATCCGGCGGATGCTCTAGTGCAACTGGAGCGGTCTCGATCGTATATCGAAGAAAAGTTCGGGGTGCGCCCCAAGGGGTTGTGGCCGAGCGAGGGATCGGTATCGGACGACGCGCTGGCGCTGGCGGCGGAATGCGGATTTACATGGTCCGGGACCGATAACGGGGTGCTGGCGCGCACGCTGGGTCACGATGCGGGGTGTTTCGAAACCTATCGCGCTTATATCTGGAAGCAGCGCGGACATGAGATCCGGATGCTGTTTCGCGATCATTACTTGAGCGATTTGATCGGGTTCACGTATTCGCGCATGGGAGCGGCGGAGGCGGCGGAACATTTTCTGGGTCAGATCCGGCAGAATGCGCCCCCAAGTGGCCAGGCGCTGGTGCCGATCATTCTCGACGGCGAGAATGCCTGGGAGTGGTATAAGGCGAATGGGCGTCCGTTTCTGCGGGAGTTGTACGGGCGTATTTCAGCGGATTCGCAGTTCGAGGCGCTGACGGTGTCGGAGGCGCTGGAGAAGTTTGAGGCGCAGCCGCTGGACGGGATTTTTCCCGGGTCGTGGATCAACGCGAATTTCGATGTGTGGATCGGGGCGGAGGAAGATAATCTCGCGTGGGAATATCTTCTAGCCGCGCGTCGCGCTTTCGATGAAGCGAAGAATGTGCCGGAGGAGCGGCGCGCGCTGGCGTATGAGGAGTTGCTGATCGCCGAGGGGAGCGACTGGAACTGGTGGTATGGGCCGGAGCATGGGTCGGACAATCGAACGGAGTTCGACGAGTTGTATCGCGATCATCTGAAGAACGTATATCGCGCGCTGGGGCAGGAGCCTCCCATGGAGCTTTCGAGGCCGATTTTAAAGGGCTTCGGCGAGGGCGAGCATCATGAGGCGCCGGCGAACGCGATTCATGCTGTCATAGACGGCGAGGTAACGTCGCATTTCGAGTGGATGGGCGCGGGCCGGTACCGTCCCGATCCCCGGTCGGGTGCGATGCATGCGGCGACTACAGCAGGCTCCGCTGGGGCGCAGGAGATGTTCTACGGGTTCGATGACGCGAATTTATTTATCCGGCTCGATGGCGCCAACGGGGATTCGTTCGCGGTGGAGTTCGAGAACGGGATGGTCGCGGCGGAAGTGGTGCGGGGACGCGTGATCGAGATGAAGGCGCCGCGATCGGGGAAACAGTTTCGCGTGGTTGTCACGAAAGGCGGGCTGGTTGCCGCGACGCTGCCCGGGCAGGGATGGATCGCGATCGGGTAGAATGAAGTTGCCCCGATTCGAAGGGGACCAAGAAGTCACGATCCAGAAGTCAAACATGTTCGACGCGACGAGGGGAGCTTAACGGCTCCCCTCTCGTTTTTTTGGAACCTTTTTCCCAGGAACGCGCGGGCCGATCCTCTGGCGGCCTAACGGCAGGAGTGAAGCTGTGGCATATTAAAAGCCGGTGCACACGCGGCGAATTTCGACCTTTTTGCTCGGGAGTTGGCTCGGCTGCAGCGTCTTCATGGGCCTCGTGGTGCTCCAGAACCTGCATTCCGCCGATCTGGTGTTGACCTCGCCGATAGGTCCGGTAGGGAACATGATCAAGGCGTTGGGCTCGGAGCAGATCACGCTCCTGCTGCGCCATCATGCGGCGGAACAAACTCGCAGCCTTTATTATCTTTGGGAACAGGCGCAGATCCTGCTGGGTTTGGTGCTGGGAGTCTGTTTGTATTTCGCCACGCAGAAGCGGACTCTCTCGATGGTGTTGTGCGGAGTGATGCTGGGGCTGGTGCTCTTTCAATTCTGGGCGATCACGCCGGAGCTTTCCTATCGCGGCCGCGACACCGATTTTCCGTCCGGCAGCGGCACTTCCGGCGCCATCGTGCGCACGTTACTGCTCTATCAACTGATGGTGGTTACGGAGGGGCTCAAGGTGATAATCGGGGGGATTCTGGCCAGTTACCTATTCGTCTTCCGCACTTCGCGGAAGCGGAGCATCCGGCGCGAGGTCGATACGATCGATCACGCCGATCACAGCCATGTCGATGGGTGAGTCGGGACGCCCGACCGCTGTCATCGCACTGAACCCTTCCATGATCAGAAGGACTCGATCGCCGATTCCCGCGTCGACTGCGTCCAGGGCGACAACGGCGTTGCCGCGATCCTCGCCGTCGAGCGTCAGAGGCTGAACGAGCAGCGCCTTGCGGCCACGATGACTGGCGTGTTTCTCGGTAGCGACGACTTCGCCGATGACTCTTCCTATGAGCATTCGTTCTTGTGGCTGCGCCGCACTGTGATCTTGTCGACGATGCCGACCACGGTGGCATCGGTGGGTACCTGAGTTGGCAGGAACGGGAAGCTCGCCTCTTTCCCTTTGCACCAGTAGACCAGCTCACCCGCGCCCGCGCCGGTGGAATCGGTGCAGATCAGCGTTTTCCCGGTAACGCTCAGTTCCGGCGTCAGTGGTTGGACAATGAGCAGCCTTTGCGCCGTGAGGCCCGGATTCTTCGCGGTAGCCACCACGCATCCGACGATTCTACCGATCTGCATCGAGACTGACCGTATCGACAATGCCGACGATGGAGGCGTCGACAGGCTTTTCCTTGCATCCCTCGGCTAGCCGGGCGGAGCTGCCGGAAACGAGCAGAACCAGCGCACCGGGGCCGGCCTGCACAGTATCGATCGCGATCAGATAATTGGAGTCCTCTTTGCCATCGGGCGAGACCGGTTTGACGATCAGGAGTTTGGCGCCCTCCAGGCGAGGGTCCTTGCGCGTGGCAACAATGGTCCCGGCGACCCGCCCGAGGATCATTCGGCTCTCGATCTGCGTTTATCGGCGTTCATCAGCGGCTAACCCTTCCTCGGCTATTTCGCCGACTTGCCGATGGGTAGAATATCTTCGAGGCTTTGGTGCGGGCGGGGGATCACGTGTACCGAGATCAGCTCTCCGACGCGTCGCGCGGCGGCGGCTCCGGCATCGGTGGCGGCGCGAACGGAGGCGACATCGCCGCGCACCAGCACGGTGACGTACCCCGATCCTATTTTTTCCCAACCGACAAGCTGCACGTTCGCGGCTTTCACCATGGCGTCGGAGGCCTCAATCATGGCGACCATCCCGCGCGTCTCGATCATCCCTAGAGCTTCACCCATGGGTCTCCTTAATAAACGCCGCGAACTTTAAGTGCCTCGTCGACTACTGCGAGAAGCTGCTCTCGCGTAATTTCGATCTTTTCGTTCGGCTCCGGCATGTCCTCGGCGGCCAGCGGAGCGCCCTGGTCGAAGCCGTTGTTCGAATCGACGCAATATCGCTTGCGCGAATCGAACAGCTTCTGGATTTCCGCGCGCGGCAGCACCTTGGGACCGCCCAGCAGTTCGGCTACCAGGGCGATGCGCGCGAAATGCTCCACGGTTTCCATTTTGAAATAAGCATCGAACACATCCGTCCCATACGAAACGACGCCGTGGTTCGCCATCAACAGAGCCTCGTATTTCGGGATGTAGGGCAGCATTCCTTCGGTGAGGGCGGGAGTGCCGGGGAGTCCGTAGTCGCACAGAGGCACGGAGCCCAGGCGGATCACGATCTCCGGCAGCAGGCCGCGATTCAGAGCGCGTCCCGCGGTTGCGAATCCCGTGGCGACCGGCGGATGAGCATGGACAATGCCGCGAATATCGGGACGCAATTTATAGATGGTGAGGTGCATCGCCATCTCCGACGTGCGTTCCCGCTCACCGGCGATTTTGTTGCCGTCGAGGTCGCACAGAATCAGATCCTCGGGACTCATCATGCCCTTGGAGATACCGGTAGGCGTCGCGAGGACGAGGTTTTCCTCCATCCGGATGGTGATGTTGCCGTCGTTGGCGGCGATCCATCCTTTGTCGAACATCAGCCGGCCTACCCGGATGATATCGTCACGAAGCTGTTGCTCGGTCTTCGACATTCGGACCTTTGATTGTACCGCAAGGATGCGGGTAGGTTGACCTCGCTACAATGAAAGCCATAACGACGGATGAAAGCCACAATAAATGGATAAACGCCGCATGTGCCCCAACTGCCGGGCCTTCATCACGACAGACGACAAGGTCTGTCCCTATTGCCAGTTTACCGTGGGACCGAAGGCGGTGGACCGGCGCACGCCAGCCGACGCCTTGGGCGGATTAATTCCGCACGCGCGATTTACCACCATGTTGATCCTGCTGATCAACACCGGATTGTATATCGCCACGGTATTGCACACGCGGGCGGGGCCACAGGGGATGTCGTTCGATCTAGACCCACAGACACTGCTCGATTTCGGTGCAAAGTATGGTCCGTTAATGGTGATCAGGGGTGAATGGTGGCGGCTGGTCACGGCTGGTTTTCTGCACGGAGGAGTCTTGCACATCCTGATGAACTCTTGGGTGCTATTCGATTTGGGCGCGCAGACAGAGGAGATGTACGGCACCAGCCGTTATCTGGTGATCTATTTTGTCACCACGGTGACGGGTTTCCTGGCTAGTTTCTATTTGTCTCCTATGACGCCGTCGGTGGGCGCGTCGGCGGGGATTTGCGGACTGATCGGCGCGATGATTGCGTTAGGAGTGCGCGACCGCACGTCCTTCGGAACGGAGATCCGCAAGTTTTATATGCGCTGGGTGATCTACCTGCTGATCTTCGGATTGTTGTCCCCCCTGCTTGGCTTGGGGGTCGATAACGCGGCCCATTTCGGCGGACTCACCGGAGGATTTCTGGTTGGTTATGTGGCAGGAACGCCCGGGTTCTCGCAAGCGGTGGAGCGCGTGTGGCAGGTTCTGGCTGGAATTGCGGTCGCGCTGACCGCGTTCTCATTCTTCAAGATGTTCATGGCGCTGGTGGCGATGAAGCCGGAGTAGAAAAGTAGCCGGTTTTGGTGCGAACCGTGAACCCCGGCTGCTTCGTCCGGATGACCAGTTTGTGAAACGTTCCGTCGGCGAGTGGGTTCGCGTGATAAGCAAGCTCGTAGGATGACCGAAGTTGTTCGCCAATCTCGTGGAACGAGTTGCGCAGGTCGTCCGCTTGCGCGTCGAAATCCGAGCCTCCCGTATCGTGCGAGATTCGAGCCATCACCGAGGCTCCATACTTGTTCCGCGCCGTCCACTCGCCTTTCCTCGTCTCGGTATAGCGAATACCGAAGAGCACAATATTCTCAGCCTGAGCGGCTTCGATGGTCTCCATCATGGTATGAGCGCTCGAATTATCTTCGCCGTCGCTAAAAACGATCAGCGCCTTTCGGCCCTGGTCGATCTTGGCGAGCTTCAAAGTGGTCGCGTAATAGAGCGCGTCGTAAAATGCCGTGCCGCCTTCCCTATAGTCTTGAGGACCAATCTCCGGGCTTTCCTGATTCTTCTTGTCGACATGCGTCAGACCGTCGATCAATTCCGAGCCGGACGCGGAAAAATCGGCGGCAAGCCGCAGGTGATTTCCGAAGCGGAGCAAAAAGGCGCGATCTCGCGTGCTGAGAACGTCTTTGAGAAAGACTCGCACGTCGTGCTCATGCTGTTTCACGAAATGCTGCTGGCTGCCGCTGGCATCGACGATCAGACCCAGCGTCAGCGGCAGGTCCTCGCCGCGGGCAAAGAAGGAAATGGGCTGAGCCTGGCCGTCGTCGAGAACCTCGAAGTCGTCCTTGCTGAGATTGGTGACAAGTTTGCCGCTCGCATCGCGAACGGTAAACGCTACATTGACCAGGCGGACGCTGACGCGAATCGCAGGGGCGTCCTGCGCCACGCAGGAAATGGCCAGAAACGCCATCGCACGGATCTTCATAAATACAAATACGCTCCACAATCCCCCGGGGACGCAGTTGCGTTACTCTACTCTCGATGCCTGAAGAGCCGCAGCCGCACCTCCGACGCGAACTCGGCCTCCGCGATCTTACTCTCTTCCTCATTGTCATCATGGTCGGCCCGCGCTGGATCTCCGTTGCCGCTCATGGAGGCCCCGGAACCATTATTCTCTGGATTCTCGCGGCGCTGCTGTTCGCCGTCCCTCTCGCCATCGCGGTCGCCGCTCTCTCCGCGAAGTATCCTGGCGCCGGCGGGCTCTATCTGTGGGCTCGCAATGATTTTGGACCCTGGCCCGGATTCCTCAACTTCTGGGTGTACTGGCTTGGCATCGCCTTCCTTATTCCCGGCGCCGCCCTCTTTGCGCTCGGCATCAGCGTCTACGCTTTGGGACCCTCCTACGCTCATCTCGCCGAAAATCGCTATTACATGATCGGCGGATCTCTCCTGCTGCTCTGGATCGCCCTCGGCACCAACATCGTCGGCCTCAACATCGGGAAGTGGACCGAAAACATCGGCGGCGCGATGCCTTGGATTCTCGGCCTCCTTCTCTGCGCCGCCGCCACCGTCCTCGGATTGCGCCACGGTTCCGCGACGCCTGTGAATCTCAAGGCGTTCTGGCCCGTCTGGAACTGGGACACCATGAATTCCTGGGCCGCGATCGCCTTCGCCATGACCGGCATGGAAGCCGCCGGTATGATGGCCGCCGAAATTCGCGATCCCGGCCGCACTATCCCCCGCGCCGCGTCGATCGCCACCGTCTTCGTCACGATATTTTACATAGCCTCGACCATCGCCCTGCTGGTGCTGATGGCGCCTCAAAAAATCAGCGAGATCAACGGACTCGCGCAGGTCGGCGCTGCCGCTGGTTCCGAGCTCGGCCTGCCGTGGCTCGCGCAGGTGATTGTCCTGCTGATCGTGGTCATGGTTGTCGGCAGTTTCGGCGGACTCGGTGTCTCCGTCTCGCGCATGCCCTTCGCCGCTGGCGTCGACCACCTGCTGCCCGCGGCCTTTGGAAAGCTCCACCCGCGCTGGAATACTCCTCATGTCGCGATCCTCTCGCTCGGAGGCATCGCAACGCTTCTGCTGATCGCCTGCCAGGCCGGCGACACCGTCCGCACCGCCTACCGCACCATCGTCGATCTGACCGTCATCGTCGGATTCCTGCCCTACCTCTATATATTCGCCAGTGCGTTTAAAGCCGGAAAATGGTTCAGCTCCCTCGCCGGCAGTGCTCTCAGTCTCCTGGCGATCGCGTGTTCGATCATCCCTCCGCCGGAAGTAACGAAGGTCGCGCTATTCGAAGGCAAACTCGCCCTGGGAACCTTCGCTGCCATCGCGTCCGGCTGGCTGCTGTACCGCCGAAGCAAATCACGCTGATTACGCGGCTGCTTCCAAGACAAGGCGATAGCGGTTGCGGGCGCGGATCCTGGCGTTGATTTGGTTGTGAAAAAACGAAGCCATCGTCGGAAGGGCGGTAGGTTTCTCCTTTGGATTCGTATACTTCCATGATGTCGAGGAGGTTGTCCAGATCGTTCTTCTCATTGGTCAACCGGATTTTCTGAAGCTCGCGGAGCTGGGCCACTGTCTTATCGAACTGACGCGAGAGACGCTGGCTGTGGAGGCTCAGGTTGGCTAACGTTTTCGACTGGCTTTCGAGAGCGGCGACGATGGCCATGGCGTCCTGCACCTGGCCGGGCGCGTCGTCGATCGGGTTGGGTTGGCGGGCGGCAGCCAGGGTGAGGAGGTTGGCTTCGAGAATGGCGACGCGGTTCAGGCGCCAGGAGGAGTCGGCCAGGGATTGGACGAGATGAGCTTCGGTGGCTCCTTCTGGATGGTATTCGTCGGTGGAGGATGTGATGTGGTGCTGGTAGGCTTGGAGGTCCTAGGTGGGCGTGGCGACTAGTTGGCCCGTGAGTCCGTGACGGAGGGCGTGGAGTGAGGATCGTTGTTTGCATCCACTCCGCGAAGCAGGGGATACTTGG
>Ga0182024_10001185_pt1 | contig 67573 bp, 57 predicted proteins | sample P32metaG_FD_120480 | JGI IMG/M metagenome (GOLD analysis project Ga0182024, IMG submission 120480) | Permafrost microbial communities from Stordalen Mire, Sweden - P3-2 metaG (Illumina Assembly) | ecosystem: Environmental > Terrestrial > Soil > Wetlands > Permafrost | place: Sweden: Stordalen... | reverse complement strand
TCTCATAATGAATCGAAGAAGTAAAATGCCCGGCCCTCAGGGGCTGAAGCCCTCGTCTTCATTGACTCTGGGCGGCACGGCTAAAGCCGTGCCCTTCCCAAACCGATTTATGAGATAGGTTCTTGTTATCTTGAGCGGACGGGGACTTCACCTTGTGAAGTCCATGCGGAGTCGAAAGACCCCTTCATGCTTCTCGTTCGGCACTGATGCCTCGGGGAATTCTCCCCGTGCAGCCAGGTTTTCAGCTCTTGGGACTGCCTCTATTTCTTCTACTGTTTACTCACTAGATACTAATGGGCGTTTACCTACTAACCCGGCCCCCGATCTCCTGGAAAGCCGTCCGCGGCGCATTCAGCGATTTTTTACTGGATTTGTTACTTCTAACCTTGACCAATTGCGACTTCCAGTTATAGTGCAGGCGATTGGCTCAGTTACCGAATTCTGGCTTGAGGGGGCGCGGAATCCGGAGGAGGCGGAATGGTTATCGCCGCGGAGAGTCCCTCTTGGTCCCCCGGAGTTCGTTCCCGCCTGCAACATTTGTTTCGCGAAAACGTTTGGTGAACCTGGCATTTAGCTTAGGAAGAAATGATTATGTTCCGGTTAGTGAGGTGGGTGGTGGTCGGGCTTGCCGTCTGCATGTTGGGAGCGCGGGACGCGAAGGCGGGAATTGGCTTCCAGCCGGTTTCGCCGGATGAGCTCAAGATGACGAGCGAACCGCAGGCGCCGGGAGCGGCCGCGATCATCTTGTACCGTCAAGTGGACCGGGACGACAATGGCCACACTTCTCACGAAGACAACTACCTCCGGATCAAGATCCTGACCGAAGAGGGGCGGAAACATGCCAACGTCGGGATCGAATTCATGAAGGGATTCCAGGACGTCGTGAGCGTGGGGGCCCGGACGATCCGGCCAGACGGGTCAATCGCAAACTTCGACGGCAAAGTTTACGAAAAGGAGTTGGTCAAGGCGAGGGGAATGAAGTATCTGGCCAAGACTTTTACTCTGCCGGACGTGCAGGTTGGGGGCATCATCGGCCTCGGTCTCCGCCGGGTTCAGATCGAGCAACAGCTTCTAGATTATCTTGGCATCTTGAGGATTAGCAGCATCAAGTTTGCGTCTAAGTTCGGTCTCCTTTGCGAGCAGCTCGGCAGCAAATCGGCCATTACGAATGTTATAGACTAGATGCTTGATGGGTATGCGGTAAACCTCTAAGAGCATGGGTCGCCCTTTGAGAACGACCCGCATCTTCTCGTCTTCCTTTACGTCATTCGTCGCGATGTACGCATCTATCTGTTTCTCGCGAGCCGTCTCCAATTTCATTAGGTGTCCTTTGTTCGGGAACGCGGCACAAACTGCCTGCGGTCCCTGTCACATTAAGAAATCCCTGGGATGGGGGACAGCATAGCTTCAGCGAGCTACAGCGTCAATGCGGGTGCTTTAGCCTGTTCTGTTTCAAAGCTTCCGGTGTGGGGGGTGTAGCATTTTCCCCTCAATGCGTATAACCCCCTCGTTTCATTGACCTGCCTGCCTCACCCCCGTAAGATTGTGCGCTAGTGATCGGCAAAACCATCTCGCATTACCGCGTCATCGAGCAGCTCGGTGGTGGCGGTATGGGCGTGGTGTACAAGGCCGAGGACACTCGCTTGCACCGTTTTGTCGCCCTGAAGTTCCTTCCCGATGAGGTTGCTCGCGATCCGAAGGCGCTGGCCCGGTTTCAACGCGAGGCGCAAGCCGCGTCCGCGCTCAACCATCCCAACATCTGCACGATTTACGACATCGGTGAGCAGGACGGGCAGGCCTTCATCGCCATGGAGTATCTGGAGGGAGTGACGCTGAAGTATCGTATTGCGGGAAAGCCGATTGAGACCGACATCCTGCTCAGCCTGGGAATTGAGATCGCCGATGCTCTCGACGCCGCGCACGCTGAAGGCATCGTCCATCGGGACATCAAGCCGGCCAACATCTTCGTGACCAAACGCGGGCGTGCCAAGGTTCTTGATTTCGGTCTGGCTAAAGTGGCACTGGCGACGACCGGCAACCGGGCGGAGAAAGCCGCTGACGGCAGAACCGAAGCGACGGTGACTGGAAGCGATGAGCACCTTACCAGTCCGGGGGCGGCGTTGGGAACAGTGGCGTACATGTCGCCGGAGCAAGTGCGGGCCAAAGAGCTGGACGCGCGCACGGATTTGTTCTCGTTCGGGGCCGTGCTCTACCAGATGGCAACGGGCACATTGCCCTTCCGCGGCGAGAGCTCGGGTGTGATCTTCCATGCAATTTTGGATCGCGATCCGCTGCCCCCGGTGCGGCTTAATCCCGATTTGCCGCCGAAGCTGGAAGACGTAATCACCAAGGCTTTGGAGAAGGACCGCAATCTTCGCTATCAAAGCGCCGCCGAAATGCGAGCCGACCTGCAACGGCTGAAGCGGGACACGGAATCTGGCCGGCGATTCACTGCGGAAGTTGGGGCTGGATCGGCTGATTCATCCCATCAATCCGGCGTCGAAGGGTCGTCCCTTCAGGTTGGCAGGAAAGTTGAAACAGCAAAGCCAGCCTCGGGCGGAGTGTCCGCGAGGCAAGATACCAGCTTACTGGCTGGAGCGCGCGACACTGTCACCATGGACGGACGCGCGGAGGAGCCACGCGAGACAATAGCTTCGAAACCCTCCGCGACAAAATGGCGCCGCTGGAAGCTGCCAATGCCGGCTTTGCTGGTCGTCGTTATCATTGTCATTGCTCTTGCGCTGGCTGGGGGCGGCTTATATTGGCGTTCGCGATTGGCTGGCAAACTTACCGAAAGAGACACTATTGTTCTTGCCGACTTCTCCAACTCCACGGGTGATACCGTCTTCGATGACACTCTGAAACAAGCCCTCGCGGTTGCGCTGCGACAGTCGGCGCTACTCAATGTTCTTTCCGACGATAAAGTCGGCGCTTCCCTGAAAATGATGACTCGGGCGGCGAGCACTCCGCTGACGCCAGAGCTCGCTCGTGAAGTTTGCCTGCGCTCAGGCAGCAAGGCCTACATTGCCGGGGCGATTGCGGCGCTGGGCAGCGAATATGTGCTGGGGTTGAAAGCAGTGAATTGCCAGAACGGCGAGACATTGGCAGAGGAGCAGGCCACCGCTCACTCCAAAGAGAAAGTGCTGGCCACGCTGGGGGATGCCGTGGCCAAACTCCGCCGGGAACTAGGCGAATCGCTGGCTTCGGTACAGAAATTCGATGTTCCGTTGCAACAGGCCACAACCTCGTCCCTCGAAGCCTTGAAGGCATACAGTCTCGGAAAAAGGATGTTGGATGAGAAGGGTCCGGTCGCGGCCTTGCCCTATGAACAACGCGCCGTCGAACTCGATCCGGAGTTTGCCACGGCTTATGAAGCAATCGGCCTGCAGTATGCGGATCTCGGAGAACTTGGCAGGGGCAGTGAGTATCTCAGCAAGGCATTCGAGTTACGAGACCATGCCAGCGAACGTGAGAAGTTGGCTATCGCTGCCGCCTACTATCGTGACGTAACCGCGGAACTGGACAAGGCGGCGCAGATGTATCAGCAGAATATTGATAGTTATCCCAGAGATAGCGTCGTACACAACGACCTGGCTGGCATATACGCCCAAGAAGGAGAGTTTGAGAAGGCGGCTGAAGAGGAACGTGAGAGCATCCGCCTGGCGCCAGTCAACGTGGCTGCCTACGCGAATCTGAGCAGTTGGCTGATTGCTATGCAGCGCTATCCCGAGGCGCAGCAGACGATCCAGTCGGCGCTGGCTCAAAAGCTGGATTCAGACGCGCTCCATCTCAGCCTTTACGGTATGGCTTTCATCGGGAGCGATACCCACGTCATGGGGGAGCAAGCCATTTGGCTCGAGAGTAAGTCGGATTTCGAAAACGAGGGGCTTGGGTTGGAGTCCGATACTGAAGCGTATTATGGCCGGCTTTTCAAAGCGCGGGAGCTGACCAAGCGGGCCATCGACTCTGCCGTTCATAACGATAACAAGGAAGGCGGCGCTTTATGGGAGGCGGATGCCGCCGTGCGCGAAGCGGCGTTCGGAAACGTCTCCGAAGCTAGGCGGGATGCGAATGGCGCCATGAAGCTGGCCCCCACGAGCCGGGGAGTTCAGATTGAAGCGGCGCTGGCACTGGCCATCATTGGAGATGTCAGGGCGGGAGATGTAGCGCAGGCCGACACTCTGGCGCAGGATTTGGCAAAGCGGTATCCACTCGATACCCATATGCAGTCACTGTGGCTGCCGGCGATTCAGGCGCAACTGGCGCTCGATCGACGGAATCCGGCAGCTGCGGTCGCGCTTCTACCCTCCGGTACTCGGGCCGCGCGCATTGAAGTGGGGGCCATTCCCTTTCTTTCGAATGTCTCCTGCCTGCATTCGACGTACATGCGTGGCCAGGCGTACCTGGCAGCGGGACAGGGCAATTCCGCGGCCATCGAATTTCAAAAGATTCTCGATCACAAGGGAATCGTGTGGAATTGCGCTACGGGCGCGCTGGCACGTTTGGGATTGGCTCGAGCACTGGCGCTCGCCGGAGACAAAGAGAGAGCGCTTGCCGCCTACAAGGATTTCCTTGACCTCTGGAAAGATGGAGATTCCGACATTCCCATCCTCAAGGAAGCCAAGGCGGAGTACGCGAAGCTGCAGTAGCGGAAAAAGGTCGGGCGTCTGATTTGGAGAATCCTGCGGTATCGCTGAAGCGATACCCTGATACGAAACCCAGATACGAAACCTAAGTTTTTTCGCAGCCCGCTCAAGCGAACCTCGGCTAGGATATCTCCATAGGGTCCCCCATGACCGTGCGCCGCGCCGCCGAACCATTCATTATGGACGCAGAAGAGCGCTTTGAAGGCTTCGAAAACCTGATGCCCTTCAAGGTTCACAACATTCTTCTGGTTTCGAGTCTCTACGATTCTTTCATCCTGCGCGAAGACGGCCGCCTTAACGAACTGCTTATCGACCAATCGCTCGATCTCAGCCCGGAACACGTTCCCGGAATCACGCACGTTTCTTCCTGTGCCGAAGCGGCGGAGCTGGCGCGCTCGCAGCAATTCAACCTGATCGTGACGAACCTTGCGGTCGGCGACATGAACGCGGCGCAGTTGGCGCGCGAGGTAAAACAGGCCGGGCTGGACGTTCCTGTCGTGGTGCTGGCTTATGACTATCGCGAGATCAAGAGTTTCGTGGCGCGCAATCCAGTCACCGAGATTGAACGCATTTTTCTGTGGCAGGGCAATGCCCGCATCCTGGTCGCGATCGTCAAGTACATCGAGGATCAACGTAACGTCGAGCACGACACTCGAGCCATGGGCGTCCCGGTATTGCTGGTGGTGGAAGACAACATTCGTTACTACTCATCGTTCCTGCCCGTGATTTATACGGAGCTGATCAAGCAGTCGCGGCGCGTGATCCAGGAAGGCATCAACGTGGCGCACAAGCTGGTACGCCTGCAGGCGCGACCGCGAATTCTGCTGAGCTCGAACTTCGAAGACGCAGCCAGGCTGGTGCAGGAGTATCGCAACTATCTGTTCGGCCTGGTATCGGACGTGGAGTTTCCGTGGGAGGGCAAGCTGAATACGGACTCGGGCTTTGAACTGGCGCGCATGATGAAAAGCCTGGTGCCGGACGTTCCCGTGGTGCTGCAAACCAGCCGCACCGAGTTTCGTCCGCGGGCACACGCCGCGGGCTATTCGTTTCTGCGCAAACGCTCCCCCACGCTGCTGAAAGACCTGCGCGAGATATTGACCGAGCAGTTCGGGTTTGGCGACTTCGTGTTTCGTCTGCCGGATTTGAGCGAAGTGGGGCGGGCGAAAGACATGAACGAACTGGAAGAGCAATTGCAAACCGTTCCCGAGGAAAGCATCGTCTTTCACTCGCAGAGCAACCACTTCTCCCATTGGCTGATGGCGCGCACCGAGTTTGCGCTGGCGGCCAAGCTGCGCCCGCGAAAAGTTTCGGATTTTGCCAGCCCCGAGCATCTGCGCCGCGATCTGATCGAATCGATTAACGAGTATCGGCGCGAACAGAGTGAGGTGCTGATCGGCGACTTCCGCGCCGATACGTTCAAGCCTTCCGAATCAAGTTTTCTGCGGATCGGCTCCGGGTCGCTGGGCGGCAAGGCTAGGGGCCTAGCCTTTGTGCGTCACATGTTGCGAAAGAGCCGAATGACGCGCCGCTTTCCCGGCGTTCGTATTTCGGTACCGCCAGCGGTAGTGTTGGCGACCGGTGTGTTCGATCAATTCGTAGCCGAGAATAACCTGCTGGACTTTGCCCTGGATTGCGAGGATGACGCTGAAATTCAGCAAAGATTTCTGGCCGCGCCGCTATCCGGCTCCCTGAACGAAGACCTGAAATCGTTCCTAGCCGAGGTAAACCATCCCTTGGCGGTTCGCTCGTCGAGCCTGTTGGAGGACTCGCAATACCAGCCTTTCACCGGGGTGTATGAAACTTTCATGCTGGGCAACCAGCAAGCAAATTTGGACGACCGGTTGACGGCGCTCAGCGAGGCCATCCGGCGCGTATATGCCTCCACGTTCAGCCGCCATGCGAAGGCTTACGTGCGCGCGACGCCCTACCGTCTCGAAGAAGAAAAAATGGCGGTGATTCTCCAGCAGGTTGTGGGCACTCCTCATGGGCAGCGCTTTTATCCGGATTTTTCCGGAGTGGTGCGCTCGCGCAATTTTTATCCCGTGCCGCCCATGACATTCGAGGATGGCATCGCGGCGGTCGCGCTCGGACTGGGGCGGGCGGTGGTGGATGGAGGGAAGTGTCTGACTTTCTGTCCGCGCTATCCGCGCAACCTAGTGCAGTTCTCCTCCGTCGAAGACATCCTGTCGAACTCGCAGTCGGAATTCTGGGCTTTGGAGTTGGACGGCGCTGCGGACGGCCGTCCCGGGCACTGGCAGGAGAGGCGGTTCGGTCTGGATGCCGCCGAGAACGATGGCACGCTGCAGGCGGTGGCCTCCACTTACTCCAGGGATAACCACGCCATCTACGATGGAGTGAGCCGGCCGGGGTCGCGCATCGTAACCTTTGCGCCCATGCTCAAGCAGGGCACGTTCCCGCTGGCTGAGATTCTCGATGAGCTGGTCCGGGCGGGCGAGGATGCTTTGGGTAATCCGGTGGAAGTCGAATTTGCGGTGCGTCTGCCGCAGCAGGCGGGGTCGCGATTTGGGCAAGCGGCTGGAGAGCCGTCCGATCAGGCGGCGGAATTTGGTTTCCTGCAGATACGGCCCCTCACGGTGGCACGCGACACCGAGGACTTGGCCCTTGACGATGTGCAGCCGGAGCGGTTGATCTGCCGGGGCAGCAAAGTTCTGGGCAACGGCAGCATTGAGAATCTGCACGATATAGTGGTGGTCGATTCGCAGCGCTTCGAGCGCGGCCGCAGCCAGGAAGTGGCCAAAGTGGTGGCCCAGTTCAATCGCTTGCTCCAGGGGAAAAACCGCCCCTATCTGCTGATCGGAGTTGGGCGCTGGGGATCGACCGAACCCTGGCTGGGCATTCCGGTTGAATGGGATGAAATTTCCGGCGCGCGGGTGATTGTTGAGGCTGGATTCCGCGATTTCCGCGTCACCCCATCGCAGGGCAGCCACTTCTTCCAGAATCTCACCGCCTTTCAGATCGGTTATTTCACGGTGAATCCAGATGCCGGCGAAGGCTCGGTCGATTGGCAATGGTTAATGGAACAGCCGGCCCTGGAAGAGCAAGGCTGTGTCCGCCACTTGCAGTTTGCGGAACCGATTCGTGTCGTGATGAACAGCCGCAACAGTCAAGGCGTGATCTTTAAACCCCAAGCGGTCAATGAGGGGCAGATCGAGATTTGATTATCGTGAGAAAGCTTTCGCCGCGCCCGGTTGGGCGTTGCAGGCGGATCGTTCAGGCCCGCCTTTCTTGTTCGTTTGGCATACGCCACCGCGCGGACGCATGGAACAGTCAGATCGGCTCGCGCTTACTGTGCGATTGGGAGTTGCGCGTTGGCCACTACCTGCCAATGGCCATCTCTCTTCTGGAAGACATGAAGGCTGCGGTGCGACTCTGTGACTTCTTTGCCATTCTCCATGCCCTTGGTGGTTCCGCGGTGGGTCATCACGACAACGTCAGGGCTCAGCATCTCGAACTTATATTCGTCTGCCTTGTACGAAGCGTTCTGGACTCCGGCGCTCGTAGCTTTATTATTGGCAATGAGCTGCTGCTTGTCTTGCGCTTCGCCCTTGGCACCGACCGCCAGCAAGTTGTCGCCGATAATTTTGTCGAGCTTGGCGGTGTCGGCCCCGGCTTCGCCCCACTGTTTATCGAGCGAGATCAGAGCCTCTTGAACGTCCTTAGGTACATCCTTGGCCTGGGCAACAACAGCCAGCGCCACAAAGGTACACAACAGAGTAATTGCGAGATTGCGCTTCATGGGTAAGGCTCCTTAACGGGTTAACTGAGGGAAAGGCCGAGCGAGCGGCCATCGGGACGCGAATCACTTTGCCGCCGCCAATAAAAGAGAACCCGATGCTACGCTGCGGGCGGGACGCTGTCAATCGACGGCCTACAGGGATCGGCTTTGTGACAGCTTGAGTCCAAAAAGTAACGACTCCCTTTTCCGCATGCAGCGAATAGTCGGGGCGCGCGGATCTGAACCGCGCCGCCCTGCGCTCAAGGCAGGTGCGCTACCAGTCGGCGCTATGCCCCAGCTTCGAGTGGACTAGAATACGGCAGACGGATGCGCAGGGCAGAGGACCAAGCAGACGTCGGTTGGAGGAAACGCGATGCATCCTGATTGGGCGCCTTACCTGCGGGTCTTGTTGGCGCTGCATATCGCCTGCGGAGTGGTGGCCTTTGTGTGCGCTCCCGCGGCTCTCTCAACCGCCAAGGGTGGCAAAACCCATCGGCGATGGGGCAAGATCTATTTCTGGGCGATGGCGGGAGTCGCAGTGACGGCTCTGATTCTGGCATTCGCGCTGCCGGTTTTTTTCCTCGCCATGGTTGCCGTGTTCAGCTTTTACTCCGCGTTCGCGGCCTATCGCATCCTCTCTCTGAAAGATATGTACAACGGAGCGCGGCCGAAGACAATGGACTGGCTCGCCGCGGTGGTCACGATCCTATCGAGCTTCCTGCTGTTCCTGATGGGTTTTCTCAAGCCGGAGTTGATGGGCGTGGGCGTGATGCAAGTTGCGGGACACGCGGTCATCGTTTCGGTCGTTTTCGGAATCATCGGGATGCGCATGGGGCAAGCTTCGATTGCAGGGTTTCTCAAGCGGCCTACGGAAAAGATGTTCTGGTGGTTCGGCCATATGCAGGGGATGATGGGCAGCTACATCGCGGCCATGACGGCTTTCTCCGCGGTAAACCTCTCGCGCTGGTTTGGCCCAGCGTGGTGGGTATGGCTCTGGCCGACCATCGTCGGCGTGCCCGCGATTACTGTTTGGACGGCGTACTACCAGAAGAAGTTTTCAGCGAAGCCGCGAGAAGTCGCGATCTGAGGATTCAGGCCGGACGAATCGTCAGGCCAGCCTGAGATCGGGTGATTTGGTCGGCCCTAGGAGAGGATTGTCGAACTTTTCTGTGGTCCCCGGTTCAACAGGCTCAAATTGAGTCATGGCGGTAGTTGGTGTAATGGTGGTGTTTCAACAACTATTCTTTACTTCTGATCCACCCGGACTGGCAAGTCGAGTGCAGGCGCAGGAGCGCCTTTCAAATACTTTCCAAAGAACTCTCCGACTAACGATCTTGTTATTTCCGCGGCAAGCAGAGCACGCATCCATGAAATGTCGTTCTCTTGCGGTTTTTTGCGGAAGCGATTTTGAATCAGACGCGCGTCTGTGAAGCTTAGATGATCACTCCCCGGGACCACCACGTAATAGGTATTCGACTGGCTCCCGGCGTATTCCCGGGCCCGCGCTGCAGGATCGGACGCGTGCTCCTCCGTCGCAATAAAGAGCAATGGCTTGTTTAGCTCAACGGGACGAACGTCATTGTTCATCCCCGGAAATGTCGAGCCATCAAGATTGATCCCGGCCAATATGCGATTCTCTTCCTTCGTTGCCATTGCAGCTGTAGTTCCTCCCATGGAATGACCGACAATTCCGATCTTCGACATATCAATGTGACCGCGCCAGAAAGCGTCGGTCGAATTCATTTTCTGTATTCTGTCGAGAACAAATCGCACATCTGCCACGAGCACGTCTTCTGCGAACCTGCCGATCGCAATGCCCTGGGTTCTTCGATCAGCGTTGACCGGCCAATAGGGTTTAGCCCTGATTTCATGTCCATCCGGGAATACTGCTATCAAGGAATCCGGAGGGTGATTGGTTGCCGCCACGACGAACCCCTGGCTTGCCAGTTCCTCCGCCAGAATCGTGTAGGTCGCCGGCACGACACCGGAGCCATGTTCCAAGAGAACAAGAGGGAAGAGTCCGCCATCTTCTATCGGTGAGCCAAGGCTGGCATTTGTGAGGACGCGGTCTGCAAAATTCGGTTGCAAATCCCATTCTGCTGCTAGTGCAGCGGCGGTCCCCTTGTCCATGTAACGGGCCGCCACGGACCCGCGCCGCGATGGATACCACAAAGTTACCAGCAGTTCACGGCTGCGGGACACGTCCTTGAGAACATCGTCGTAGTGCCGATCGTATGGCATCCGTCCGGGGCCGGAAGCTGCAGGGTTGCTTGGCCGGACTGGGCAAGCAGCGGCGAAAGTATTAAGGCGAAGAGTATAAGAACTAGGACAGCCCGGAGCGCCAATTCACGCATTCATGGCTCCTTCTTGGACATTCCAATAGGGGATAGACGCGAGGGCAGGTGCGTAGTGAGCGCAAGAGTCAGTGACTATTGACCTAGTCAGGCGATTACACCAACTACGCATCCAGACGGTCCAAAATTGTCCGACGGATAATTGCTTGCAAGTCGATGAAAGCAGGGTCAGGTTTTAATTGGTCGGGGCGCGCGGATTTGAACCGCGGACCCCCTGCGCCCAAGGCAGGTGCGCTACCAGGCTGCGCTACGCCCCGACTGGATTCGATTATAAACGATGCGCCACCGGTGACCTTCGCGACACTCCCAGAAGGTGGACTGCCGCTACATGCCGCGCTAAGGCTATAATCTGCCTCGGAAGTCATGTCCAGTTCACGCTACGCTTTGGTTACGTACGTCCGCAATCCTGTAGGCGAGTTTGTGGAACAACTGCGCCGGGAACTCCACCCGACCCTCGCGCACATGGCGGCCCATCTCACGATTCTTCCTCCGCGGGAACTGCGGGGAACGGAAGCGGCCGCGCGGGAGTTTCTGGAAGAGGCTTGTGGCGGTGTCGTCCCCTTCAGCGTCGAACTGGGGGACGTGGAAACATTTCTGCCAACGACTCCGACGGTGTTCATACAGGTAAAGCGGGCCGCCTATAAAATGCGCGAACTGCACGATCGGCTCTGCGGCAAGGCGCTGAGCTGCGACGAGAATTGGCCCTACATTCCGCATCTCACGATTTTAAAAACGGAAACGGATGAGCAGGCCCGCGCGGCGTGCGCGATGGCTCGGGAGCGTTGGGCCCAGTTTCCAGGCAAGCGCGAAGTCTCGGTTGAGGAGTTGATGTTCGTCCGCGAGAATGGCCCTTGCTGGCAGGACGTAGCCCCGGTGGCGTTGGGACATGGCCAATTGTCGTCCAAAGCGTAGACGAAAAAACGTCCGTATTTCTATCCGCAATAACCCCTGAAAACCCGGAAATCGCGGCCAATTTCGCGGTCCGTGGGGACATGTACCTTCCACCCGTTGCTAAGTCCATTAGACCGATTAGCATAGATTCACGGGCTGCATACCGAGCGCCGGCTCCCAGGCTGCGGGTTGATCGCGAGTTCGGTCGCGACATCGATTGTGAGTTCGACCGCGACTTCCGATCAGAAGAGCGCATATGCAAATTGGGGTCTATGGATCCGGCTACCTCGCTACTGTCATTTCCGCCTGTCTCGCCGATTTCGGCACGCCCGTCTGGTGTTGTCATGCCGATAGCACCCGCCTCGCGGAAGTCACCAAGGGTAACATTCCTTTTTACGAGAAGAATCTTCAGGAAGTGATCCGGCGCAACGTGCGCGCGGGACGCCTGGTGTATTCGGCAGACCCGCAGGAACTTGCGCGCAAAGCGCAGGTGATTTTTCTGGCCGAAGATTCGGAGCAGAAATTGGAAGAAGTTGCCGTCTGCCTGGCTAGTGCGGCCGGCCGCTTCCAGGTACTGTCCGTGGTCACGCCGGTTCGGGTCGGTTCGACAAGAGCGATTGAAAACAGGCTGCACCAGAAAGGACTGAAGAGCCTGCTGGTGTGCCAACCCATGTTCTTCACCAACGGATGCGCAGTCGAAGACTTCAACTGGCCCGACCGGATCATCCTCGGTACGGCATCGAGCGAAGCTGTCTCCACACTAAAGCAGATTTTTCATCCGCTGGTGATGCGCGGAGTTCCGGTACTGGTCACGAATTACGAAACTGCGGAGTTGGCGCGGGTCGCGAGCACCGCCTTTGTGGCGACCAAGATTTCGTTCATCAACGAAATAGCGAGCTTGTGCGAACACGTGAACGCCGACGCCGTCAGCCTGTCACTGGCGCTGGGTTTGGATAAAAAAATCGCGCCGCGCTGCCTGCAACCGGGCGCGGGCATGGGCGGAATTTTTGCCGAGAGCTATATGGAGTCGCTGACTGGCTTGGCGACAGAGAACTGTGTCGATCTGAAAGTTCTGAATGCCGCCCGCGAGGTGAATATGAATCTGGCGGACCGGCTGCTGGAGAAAGTGGCCGATGCGCTCCATACCGTGCAGAACAAGGACGTAGGCATTCTGGGACTGGCTTTCAAACCGCACACCAATTCCGTGGCGGGATCGGCTTCGCTGCAACTGACGCAGAACCTTCTGGCTGGAGGAGCACGCGTGCGGGCCTACGATCCGGCCGCGATTCCGGATGCAAAGCTGCAACTGAACGGCATGGTGAAGTACTGCGAGTCGGCCTACGGAGTGGCCGAAGGAGTGGATGCGCTGATCGTCGCCACCGGCTGGCCAGAGTTCCGGACCCTGGATTTCGCGAAGATCCGCCACCTGGTGAAACAGCCGATCATCATCGACACTAAGAATCTGCTCGACTCGTCGCGCCTGCGCGCCTTGGGGTTTCAGTACATGGGCGTGGGGAGGCTGTAGCATGGCGACGCGCCTCGTAACGAATCAGCCGAAAGGCTCGCTGTGCGAGCCCAGACGGACGAGCTGCAGAACGTCCGGATCCGGCTTGCGATAGATCAGCATCGTGTAGCGCGGACAAGAGTGTCCGCCCTACACAGGCTAAATAGGCTGCTAGGGAAGCCGCGTGAGCCCGGGCAGCGTCTTGACGAGGTCGTTGTAAATGACCATCACCGCGAAAAGCACCAGAAAGACGAAAGCCGCCTGGTAGATACGCTCTTTGATCGGTACGCTGATCTCTTTCTGCATCAGGCTCTCGATGAACAGCAACAGGATTACGCCCCCGTCGAGGATGGGAATGGGCAGCAGGTTCATGATGCCCAGATTCAGGCTGATGGCGGCGGTGATCAGGAGAAGTGGAGTCCAACCCTCTTCGCGGGCGGCGGCGCCAACCGCGCTGCCGATGCCGATCGGACCATCCACCTGACGCATGGAAACCTTGCGCTGCACCATCTTTTGCAGCAACTCCAGAATCAGGAAAGAGCTTTTCTTGTTGTCCGACAGTGAGCGTTGCAGCGCGTCCGGGAAATTCAGCTTCACAACTTTGGTCGGATAGCTGGCGATGCCGATGCGATAAGCGGGTCCTTGCCCGGAAACCCCGGCGTCGAGGGTCGGCTTCACCGTGAAGTTCAATTTCTTGCTGTTACGCAGCACCACCAAGTCCAGCGGCTGATCCTTGGTGCGGTTCAACATCTGGATGAGCACGCCCAATTGCGGAATATCCTGCCCGTTCGCGGTCAGGATCTGGTCTCCGATCTTGATCCCGGCCTTGGCGGCGGGCATCCCCGGTTCAACGAGTGTCAAAGCCGTGCTGGACTCTTTTGGCACCCACCCCATATCCCCGTACTGATTGGGGCCGTACGGCTCCGGAATGAGGATCTTCTCCGTAACTTTGCCGTTGCGTTCGATGCCATATCTCAAAGGCTGATTCGGGCTCAGCGCGTCCTTGACCCGCACTTGCTCCCAGGTCGGATCGTTGATGTCTTCGACCCGGACAATTCTGTCACCCGGTTGGATTCCCGCCCTCTCGGCGGGCGTGTTGGAATTCACCCATCCCACGACCGCCGGCTCGTCCAGATCGGCGGGGTATTCGTAATGCACCATGTACACGCCGGTTAGCAGGGCGACGGCCAGCATAATATTCATTGCCGGTCCGGCCAGGGCGACGATGAAGCGCTGCCAGCGCGGATGGGACAGAAACTCGCCTGGGTCGCCCGTGCGGTCGTCCATGGGATTTTCGCCCGACATCTTCACGTAGCCGCCTAGCGGAATGGCGCTGATGCGGTAATCGGTTCCGCCTTTGGTGAAGCCCAGCAGGCGCTTGCCGAAACCGATGGAAAACACCTCCACCCGGACGCCGAAATATTTGGCCGCCGCGTAGTGGCCGAACTCATGAATCAGGATCATGAATCCGAGCACGATGGCCATGTCGAAAATGGTATGCAGGATGGATAAAAGCTGGGGCATAGTAATCAGACTACTCCAAAATTCCTACTATGAAATGGCCCTGATGGGCGATTGCTTTTGGTGACGCTCTTTTACGATTTCTCTTGCCAAAAGGCGGGCGTCCCTGTCGAGAGTCAGCACCTTCTGTATAGATTCCAAATGTCCGGCTGGCGTTGCAGCCATTGTTTCTTCGATGATGCGCGGGATGTCCTCGAATCCGATCCGCTCCTCCAGAAACGCAGCCACCGCGACCTCATCGGCGGCATTCAGGGCAATGGTCTTCGCGCCTCCGGCGGCCGCCGCTTCGTAAGCTAAAGAGAGACAAGGGAATTTACTCATATCCGGGGGGCAGAAATCCAGATGCCGTAAGTTCATGATCGAGAAACGCAGGTCCGAAGGGACACGCTCCGGGTACGTCAGCGCATACAAAATGGGCAGGCGCATATCGGTCACAGAAATTTGAGCAAGTATGCTGCCATCCACGAACTCGACCATGGAATGGATCGTAGATTGCGGGTGCACAATCACTTGCACGCGCTCGGGCGGCACGTGGAAAAGCCGGCAGGCCTCGATTACCTCGAAACCCTTATTCATCAATGTTGCCGAGTCTACGGTGATTCTTTTGCCCATTTTCCAGGTGGGATGATTGAGGGCTTGCTGCACCGTAATTGAGGCAAATTCCGACTTGGGGGTATTCAAAAACGGACCGCCCGAAGCGGTCAGCCAAATCCGGTGCACCTCGTTGACGCACTCGTCCTCGTCCTCATTCATGCGGCCGCCGCGCAGGCACTGGTGGATGGCATTATGTTCGCTGTCGATCGGCAGCAACGGCTTGCCCTGCTTCCGCGCCTCGGCGGTGATCAGCTCGCCCGCCACCACGAGACACTCTTTGTTGGCCAGGCCGACGGTCTTTCCCGCGCGCACCGCTTCGTAAGTTGCCTCCAGCCCGGAGACGCCGACGATCGCACTAACTACGAAATCCACCTCGGGATGGGTGGCGACACGAACGGTTCCGGCAGAACCGTGGACGACCTCGATCTCGGAAAGGCCTGCGCTGCGAAGCTTGGCGCGGAGGGTGGCGGCATCCTGCTCCCGGGCCACTGAGAGCACGCGTGGCTTCCATCGTACCGCCTGTTCAAAAGCGAGCTCGGCATTGCGGCCCGCCGACAGCGTCGAGACCTGAAAGCGGTCGGGATAGCTCTCGATCACGCTCAAAGTGCTGCGGCCGATTGAGCCGGTCGAACCCAGGATGGCGATGCGTTTCATGCGGAAGGATTAGCTTTCATTGTAAGGGATGGTGACGAAAGATGGAGTGGGCCCCCAGCGGTGGACTTGGACTGTAAGTGATCCAGGAACAACTCGAAATCCGACTGTGCCAAGGATTCGCCACTACGCGGACATCCTAAATCCGCTTTTTTGGCATGCTGATTTCTACCGGATGGACCGGATGTTCTTACTGCATCAACCGCCAAGCCCCATACGCCCACACTACCGGCACCGCGAACAGCATGGCGTCGATGCGATCGAGCATGCCGCCGTGGCCAGGGAGGATGGTGCCGGAATCTTTCACTCCGGCGCCGCGCTTGATCAGCGACTCGACCAGGTCGCCTAACTGCGCCGCGATATTGACTACCGCCGAGAGCAGAACGATGGGCCACAGTTGCGGCTGCTCCAGGCCAAACATGCCATCGCGGCGTTCGATGAGCCCGATCCGCAGTAGAGCGGAACTGATTCCGGGTGCGTGCTGAATCCACAGCGTACCGACCATCACGCTCGCTAAGAGCGACGCCACCGCGCCTTCCCAGGTCTTCTTCTGGCTGATCTTGGGCGACATCGGGTGTCGTCCGATGGACTTGCCGACGAAGTACGCGAAGATATCTCCAGCCCACACGGCGAGCAGGGCGTAGATGGTCCAAATCGCTCCCGCGGGCTGCTGGCGGATCGCGACCAGCAGCGCCATTGGGATCGCGATGTAGGCAAAGCCAAACACCGACGCCGCAGCTGCCGGATAGCCGGTGGTCAAATCGGCGCGCTTCGTTCTCATTGCCACCGTAAGAAACACAAAAGGTCCGAGCGCCGCCGCTATTGCGATCCCGTAGAGCATGGCCGTCGTCTCAATCAGAGGCGTGCGGTTGGTAGCGGCGAGGATCACAAATACAAAGAAGAGGGCGACGAAGCCATAAGTGGCCTGCGTAAGGGGCTGGACGGTATAGTGCGTCGCGAGCTTCAAGAACTCGGTGATGGCGAGCAGGGCGACCGCTCCGGCAACGATGGCCAGGACATACAGTGGCGCCTTCAGGACTAGCAGCAGGACGAGGGGGATTAGAACTACGGCGGTCGCGATGCGCTTGATCATTGGAATTGGAATTGGAATTGGATCCGGCCTCGCCTATCGCGAATCCAGAGTTGCGGTGACCGCACGCAGCTGCCGAGCTTTGGCCGGCCTGGACGGCCGAGAGCGACCGTCCCTACGCAACCTGGACGGGCGAGGTCGCCCGTCCCCACACGAGCAGTGCGCATCAACGCTTTGCCTCGGCATGGGGCCGGTGGTGGGCGCCATGCCCGTTGTCCTGTCCCAGACCGCCGTAGCGGCGGTCGCGCTTCTGATATTCTTCGATGCCCTCGAGCAGTTGCACGCCACGGAAGTCTGGCCACAATGTCTGCGTCACATAGATCTCCGCATAGGCAAGCTGCCAGAGCAGGAAGTTACTCAGCCGCATCTCGCCGCTGGTGCGAATTACTAAGTCGGGATCGGGCAGACCGCGCGTGTAGAGATGCTCACTAATCGCCTGCTCATCGACTTGCATATGATCGAGGCCGCCGTTGCGGGACGCAGCCTCGGCCAGTGAGCGGAACGCGTCTACAATTTCGCTGCGCGCGCTGTAGTTCAGCGCCAGGGTGAGGAGCATTCCGGTATTCTTCGATGTAGCGTCACTCGCTTCCGCCATTTCGCGCTGCACCGACTCAGGTAACTCCTGCTGGCGTCCGATGTACTTCAAGCGGATATTATTTTCGTTGAGCGTCTTGATTTCCGCCTTGAGATAGCGGCACAAAAGTCGCATCAGGAAATCGACTTCGGTCTTGGGGCGCTTCTTCCAGTTCTCCTCGGAGAAGGCGTAGAGCGTCAAGGCCGGAATTCCGATGCGAGCCGCCGTTTCGACCGTCGAACGGACTGCGGCGACGCCGGCTCGATGTCCGGCGACGCGCGGCATGTGCCGGCGCCGGGCCCAACGCCCGTTTCCGTCCATGATGATGGCGATATGCCGGGGAAGACGCGCTGGATCGAGCCGCAGGTAAATGCCAGTTTCCTTGCGATCCATCTTCATCCCGGCCGGAACCGTGTGTCGCAAGCGGTACTCTCCGAATCGAAGCTAACACACGAAATCCTGTGTGTGCAATGCGATAGGAGTCCGTCGGCCACCAGCCGGGAACAAATTGCAACCTTTGCAGACGGATACTGCTCGCGGAGGCAAGACGACATCCGGAGGTCCAAGTCCTTCTCGACCTCATGCCCAAGAAGCCCGGATAAATGGACAAAATAAAGGTCATATATTCGGTTGCATATGTGCCTTCGAACTTGTACTGTGATATGGACAACAATATGGCGTACGAAGTGTTTAAGAGGTCCGGGGCGAGGGTTGGGTCGCCGACACTGTCTATAGTGCCGGAAGGCCGAATCGCGATCAATGCCGCAGCCGCCAGAATTTTCGTAAGTCACGGTATAAAGTCGGTGCTGTTGCTCTGGGACCGGACGAGTCACAAGTTGGCGATCAAGGCGGCCCATAAGGGAGACAAGAACGCCTACGCAGTATCGATCGCACCCGCAAGCCATTCCGGCAGCCTTAGAGCCAAATCGTTTCTCGCCTACATCGGTTGGAATGCTCCTAAGCGGGAAATGCTAGCTGCGACTTGGAATGAATGGGAAAAGATGCTTGAAGCCACTCTGCCGCGTGAACACCTAACAGAAAAAGCCCCAACGTCAAGGCTGAAAAACGCTGGAGATTGAAACAGCGCAGGAGGTTGGTCGAGCCATGGCAGGACGATGGAAGCCGCCCAAGGAGGACCGGACGGACGCGGAGGCGATGCGCCGGAAGAGGGAGCTCGCCGAAAAGCTGGCGGACGCCGTGGACTACGGAACTGAGGAGGACTTCGTGGATGCCGTCAAGAACTACAAACCAGCGATTGGAAACGCAGAGCTCAAAGCCTGGATTATGCGGTTTCGCGCCGCCCGCCACGAGAAGCGCGGACTCTGCTAATAATTTCGTCAAACTTTTTCTCTGCCTGGCGGAACTCTTCGTCTGACATGCGCTCCTTCGCTTCGGCAACGAGTTCGGAAAAGGAATCAACCAGCTTGTCCATCGCAGACTTGGATTTGGGCGCGGGCTTTGACATAACCATCTAAGTATAGTCTACTCCACCGAACAGAACTGTACCGACGAAGTTCCTTAAGTCATAGTCCTTTAGGTACTAGTGGTGCCAGCTTTTGCGGGCGGGTGCCCGCGCCGTAGAGCTATTTCGCTTCCTCCAGCACAATTGTTAACTCCAGGTTCTCCGTCCCCCGCATGAGCGTCAGCGAGCAACTCACGCCTACGTGGACATCGGTGAGCATGCGGTGCAGATCGTCCACACCGGCCACGAGCTTGCCTTCCAGCGCAACAATGATATCGCCATCGCGCAGGCCTGCGCGCTTAGCCGGACTATTCCCTTCGACCGACAGAACCAGCGCGCCCGATTCTTTCGCCAAGCCATAGAAGCGCACCACCCGACGATGGATCGGGACCGTTTGCGCCGAGACTCCAATGTAACTCCGCCGGATCCGTCCATCGCGCAGCAAGCGGCTGGCCACGAATTTCGCGGTATTGATCCCGATCGCAAAACAAATTCCCTGCGCGGGCAGAATCGTCGCCGTGTTGACTCCAATCACCTGGCCCCGCGAGTCAACCAGCGGGCCGCCGGAATTCCCCGGGTTCAAGGCTGCGTCGGTTTGGATGACATCCTCGATCAACCGCCCAGAATAGGACCGCAGCGATCGCCCCAGAGCACTAATCACACCCGCCGTCACCGTGGACTGAAACCCATACGGATTGCCGATTGCAATCGCCATCTGCCCAGGACGCAGTTGCTGCGAATCGCCGAGAGGGACGGCCTGCAATCCGGAAGCGTCAATCCTAACTACGGCCAGATCGGTCGCGGGATCGTCGCCGACAGTGTGAGCCGGAGCCCGCCGTCCGTCGGTTAGCGTCACCTCGATGCGCGTCGCGTCGTGCACGACATGGCTATTGGTGAGGATCAATCCATCGGGCGTAAATATGAAGCCGGAGCCGCCCCCACGGCGCTCGCGCGGCTCTCCCGAATGAGTTCGGCTTTGAGCCTGGTGGTGCACTTCAACGTTCACGACCGAGGGACTAACTCTTTCAACTGCGGCGGTGACCGCACGCGAGTAGGAGTCAAGTAGTTCGGCATCACTAAACGCGGCCACAGCCCGGCGCGCCGTTTCCTCCGGTAAATCTTCATCCGGCAAACTCGCGCCCAGCGGTTGCTGGGAAAAGAGGGGTTCTACAGAAAGACTATCGGGATTCATGGTGGATAGATGAATGTCGATGCAAATTGGATTCTACGGGAATTTGCGTAGAGACAACCGCGTACGCCCAGACGCACTCCTCCTTCGCCGTCGACTTCGCTTTAGGATCCGCGCAGCCGGGCGGAACTCGCCATGTGCGGAGCTTCGCTCCGAGGGACGGACGAATGCGTCCGCCCCTACGTGGGTTTCCTTACGTGATTCGGGTCAAGAGCGGCTGATGCCGTACGCATGCAGGACATCCCGCAGGGTCACGATGCCTTCCAACTTGTGCACATCGGCGCGGTTCACGACGGGCAAGATTTCAATCTGGTTCGCCCCCACGCGCTCCAACGCCAAATCGAGCCCCTGGTCGGGGTGGACGTGCGGAAAGGCCAGCGCATCCACTAGGTCGCCAAGCTTCTTGTCCGCACCTTCCGCCAGTTCTCGCTCCAGCCGTTCAAGGTTGATCACGCCGATGACACCGCGTTGATCGGCCACCAGCCAGGTTCGGACTTCACTCAATCGAACTCGCTCCAGCGCCTCCCGCACGGTGAGTTCAGCGGGCAGCAATTGGCCGGCACTCTGCATCACTCTTGTCACCTGACGCTGACCATATCGTTGGCGCGTCTGCGCCGAGGGTAGGTGGATGCCATCCTGCACCGCCAGCGCTTCGTAGATGGGCTCGGGCTGCAGTCGCGAAGCGACGAACAGACTCACCAGATTCGCGATCATCAGCGGGACAATGACCGCGTAATCCTGCGTCATCTCGAAAATCATCAACACCGACGTCATCGGAGCCCGTATCACGCCCGCGAAAACCGCGCCCATTCCCACCAGCGCATAGGCGCCCGGTGTCGCCGTGTAAGCGGGGAACAAATAATGCGCCACGGTCCCCACCGTTCCTCCCAGCATCGCGCCAATAAACAAGGAGGGTCCGAAAATGCCGCCCGCGTTACCGGTAGCGTAACTGGTCGTAACGGCGACAAGTTTCAGAACCACCAGCAGCGCCATCAACTGGAACGCCATCCTCCCATTGAGAGCTTCGCCAACAAACCCGTAACCAACGCCCAGAACCTGCGGGACAAACCAGCCCATCAAACCAACCACCAACCCGCCCACCACCGGTTGGAACCACACCGTTTTCTGCGGGAGCCGCAAGAAACGCGCCCGTATGCCTAACAAGAGTTTCGTGAAGACCGCCGAAACCACGCCGCCGGCGACACCGAGCACTCCGTACACCCCAAACTCCACTTGGTGGACCAACTGATACTGCGGCACCTTGAGGAGAGGGTGATCGCCCAGGCACACGCGCAGCACCATCCAGGCCGTCGCCGAAGCCAGCACCACCGCGCCCATGACTGGCGCGTAAAGATCGCCGGTGATCTCTTCGAGCGAAAACAGCACCGCGGCCAGCGGGGTATTAAACGCGGCCGCGATGGCCGCCGCCGCTCCCACCGGAATGAGTTTCTTTACTTGCTCGGTGGATAGTCCGAGCATGCGTCCGAGCACGGAACCGATGCCCGCGCCCACTTGCACCGAAGGTCCTTCGCGTCCCAGCGGAATTCCGGAAGCGAGGGTTGCCGACGTGCAGAAAAACTTGCCCACCACCGTGCGCAGCGTAATTCGCCCATCACGCGCGAACAGCGCCGCTTTCGTTTGCGGCACCCCGCTGCCACGCGCATCGGGGAAATAGCGATATAGCAGATAGCCGATGCCGAGCGAGCCCACGACTGGAAACAGCACGCGCCGCCACGGAGCGCCGCCCACGGGATAGAGCCGCATCCCCAGGCGTTCCGTGAGCACGATGAAGGCGACGACCGCCATGCCCGTCAATGCGCCGATCACCAGCGCTAGAGCCAGAAATATCTGGCCTTCCCGTTGCCGCAGTTCGGCCACGCGGTCCGACAGCCAGCTCTTCGATTTAGTATCGCTCGGCGGCTGGATGTTTTCGCTCATGGCTTGGAAAGTGATTGCTAAGAGGATATCGCACTGGATGGACTCTGGGGCGGGGCGGCGAAGAAACGGAATGCTCCACTTTTCGTGCTGATTCCCGAGTAAAATAGTGGGATGAAATTGACTCTCAGTGCGGTCTACGAGGAAGTCCCGAAGTCCGAAGGTGGCGGGTATGTTGCTTACACGGAGGAGCTGCCAGGCGCGATTTCAGAAGGGGACACGCTGGAAGAGGCGCGTGAGAATCTCCGCGATGCCATCGAGCTCCTGCTTGAGGCTAATCGCGAACTGGCAAACAAGTCTCATCGCGGGAAAAAAGTGGCCCGCGAAAAGATCACGGCCCCAGTGACGTGATTCTTTACCCCAGCAGTGAATAATTCCCTTCTTCGATCTCCACCATGTCTTTCAGTTCGGGATAATGTTTTAACAACGTCTCCGGCGCCCGCACTTTCTTTCCGTCCAACAGATGCCTCAACTCCAGCGCGTTTACCGCGGCCTTCGCCTGGAAGTGATTGTTCGCGATCACGTACGTTGACCTGGCCCGATGCGCGATGATTTCTATTCTTTCTTTCCACTTCTGCAATTCGGCAAGTTTGTAGAGATAGTTGTAACGATCATCGCGATTGCGATTATCGCTGTCGACCCCGCTCTCAAACCAATGCTCGTAGTTGCGGCCATGCAGGCGGACGTATCCAACACCCGACGTGACATGCTCAGTGGGCGCGAGCGATCGCCCCAGCATCGGCTGATCGATGTTGCAGAAACCGACATTGTGGCGCATGAATTCGGCGAGTGTTTCAGGCTGGTTCCAACTCTCATGCCGCACTTCGACCACCCGCGGATACTCGATGAACTGCCGCAGCAACTGCTCCAGGTATTCGCGATTCAGGCTCGTGTTCTTAAACGAGACGGGAAACTGGATGAGCAGCGCACCCAGCTTGCCTTCTTCAGCCAGCGAGTCCAGGCCCTCGCGAGCTAGCCGTTCGTCCTGATCATTCGGGCGGATGCTGGCTGCAGAAGTCGGCTCCATCACTGCCAGCGGAGAGTGAGTAAACGACCGGTGCAGCTTCGCGGTAAAGAGAAAATCCGGATTGACGGCTGCCGCCTTGCGCGACCATAGACGGCCGATTTCCGGACGGATGTGTCCATAAAACGAGGTGTTGATTTCGATTACGTCGAAGAAGCGCGCCAGGAATTCGACCGGATGGATTTTCTTTCGCGTTACTTCCGGCGGATACAGAATCCCGTCCCAGTCTTTGTAGGACCACCCGGCAGTCCCGATGCGGATTCGCGGAGCAGGTTCCATACGAGCGAGCCAGATGTTCGCAGGTTAGCACAGAGCTTTGGCGCGGGTTGACCCTGATGATTTTGCGACGGCCGCACCGCGCGGGCGGGGACGCTCGCGCCACACCACCTTACTAGAACCTTCTCATAAATCGGTTTGGGTAGGGCACGGCTTCACAGCTTGCGGAAAAAGTCCGGCTTCGTATCAGGGTATCGCTTTGGCGATACCGTAAGTCCTTGAAAATCAGACGCCCCTTTAGGGGCCGGGTGTCGGAATCCGACTTTTTCCGCAAGCTCTTCAGCCGTGCCGCCCGGAGCCAAGAAAGACGCGGGCTTTAGCCCCTGAGGGCCAGACAGTTTACTCCTTCGATTCATTATGAGATGGCTTGATGGCTTCTAAACTCAGTAGAGCAGAATCGCGACCCAGTACGTCCCCGTCGGATAGGTTGCACTGCGCGCGTAGCAGGCGCCAACCGCAAACTGGTGAACATTCGGGTCGCGCAGCATACTCGCCGCGGCTGGTGGCAGGACCTCTGGGCGGCTCTGGGTGTAGGTAATAATCTTTCGATTGTTGTAGGCCGTAGCCAGCAGGTGAGCGTTCGGAGGGTTTTCTCGGGCCAGCGAGCAAACCGCCTCGTCCAGCTTGGGCGGCATTCTCTGGACGAGATCTGGAAGTCCCGCCTGTTGCCGCATCTCGCCGATCGCACGGCCAATTAATTTTCCGCTGTGCTGCGCGGAATACGATGGCACCTCGTGCGCAAAATCCTGCACTACGTACAGCCGGCCTTGGCTCCAGATGGCGGCGATTCCCGCGAGGTTGAATCCGCGATCGAGCAGGTTCTCGCGGTGCGGCGGCGAACGCATCAGGGTTTCATTAGCCGTGGACTCGCTGCCAGCGTAGGCGATGTTTTCGCCCACTCGATCCATCTTCAGCGGGCTGGTCTGGGCAATTCTTTCGAGCAGCGACAGCTCACCCGGGAGCCGATGTTCAAGTTGCTCCGTCGCAACCATCCGCTGGGCATGCGCTCGCGCTGCCGCGCGCAGACTCTCATCCATACGGAATGGCGGAATGCCCGCCAGTTCACGGCTCTTATTTGCCGCTTCCAGGAGTTCGTTCTCGGCGGCGGAGTCCTCACCAGAAGAGGATCCGACCGCCAAGTTCAAATGGGGGGCGGGGTATACGTTGCTGAGTTCTTGGCTGGAATCGCCATGCACTCCAGCTGCCGGAGCTGTTTCGGCGGTACCTGGTCCAACACATACTGCCAACATCGCGAATGAAACCAGCAGCGCGCGGAGCATGGTTTTAAGGTCGGCGTGGCGGCGCGGGGGACTGCCGGCAAACTTCCGCTTTCCAACTCTCACGCTAGCTTCTAGAATTCAACTCAGCCACTTACCATGGAGACCATACTGCTGGTTACCGTCCTCGCTGGAACCCTTGTCCTGCTTGGGTTCTCGGCCGCCATGCTACGCCGCATTTCGGCGTCCGCGCAAGTAGATGTAAAACAGGAGGTTGCGGATCAGCTCGAAAGGTTCAATACCGCTCTTGGCCAGAAGATCAGTGTCAGCACTGCCGACATGGCCAGTCGGCTGGAGCAGACCAAAGGGGATCTCCGGCAGCAGGTCACAGACCGCATCCAGCAAGGGTTTTCAGAGATTCGGAGCTCGGTCGAGCAACAACTGGCGGCGGGCAGAGAAGAGCAAAAGCGCAGCTTGAGCGAGGGCCGGAGCGAGATGGCTGGTTCTCTTCTGCTCACCACGCAGCAACTCAAAGTCGAATTTCAGAGCTTGAATCAGCAGACCGCGCAGAGTCTGGACTCGATTCGCGATCGCGTGGACTCGAAACTGATGGCGATCACCGAAAAGGTGCAGCAGAAACTTGATGAAAACATCAAAGAAGGATTTGCCCAGTTCGAAAAAGTTCAGCAACATTTGAAGAACGCAGAAGAACAGCTGCGCGAAGTCGGCGCGCTCGGCCACTCCATCAACGATCTGAACAACCTGCTAAAGCTACCGCATCTGCGGGGGCAGTTCGGCGAAGCGAGTCTGGAGCGGCTGCTCGCCGACTTCCTGCCTGCGCATATGTTCGCGCTGCAGTCGTCGCCGGGCGAGGGCGGAGGACGCGCCGACGCGGTCATTTATTTTCCCGACCGCAAGCTGCCGATTGATGCCAAGTTTCCGCGCGAGCAGGTGATCGCTCTGTTTGAGAGTAACGACAAGGCCGAGATCGACGCGGCGCGCATTGTGCTGGTGCGCGTGATGAAGGCGGAAGCCAAGCGCATTCAGCAGTACATCCAGCCGGAGAATGGAACGACGGAAATCGCCCTCATGTATCTGCCGAGCGAAACCTTGTATATGGAAGTCATCCGCAACCGCGAACTCGGCGACTGGATGAATGAACAGCATGTTTTTCCCGTGTCGCCCAACACATTGCTCATGACGCTGCACACGATTTCGCTGGTGCACAAGTGGTACGAAGTCGCCAGCCGTTTCGAGAAGAGCCGCGCCGAACTGGCCAAGGCGCAGAAGTCGTTCGACTTCTTCCAGAACCAGTTTGAAAACGTCGGCAAGAATCTGAACAAAGCGCAGGAAGCGTTCGAGACCGCGCAACGGCACCTGAAGAGTTATCGGGGAAAAGTTTCCGCGCTCAGCGGACAGGAGCAGTTGGAATTGGAAACAGCCGCACCGGCTTCGGTCAACAAGCCGCTGCCCTTGCTCGATAAAGCGAGGCTCGATGAAGCCAGCCTCGACGAAACCAGCCTCGCACCCAGGGTCGATAAGGCCAGCGCATAATCGCTTTCTGTTTTCGCGTGCGTTGCCAGCGGTCGTCGAACCTCTTTTGAAGAGAAGCGCAAGCCGTTACCTTCGTTTGGAGACCAGCCCTTCGTCTATCCGCCGTCCGCCGAAACCGTGCTAAACAGTGCATAGGCCTCGCAAAATGCGGAGGCCATGCAGGAGCGCGGTCTATGTTTAAGTATGTTGCAGTGCTGATCCTATCGCTGACCTTTTTCGCCGGAAATGCAAACTCGCAATCGGCAACTCCCGTGAATACGCTGCAAGTTCAAAGACTCGCCGGGGAACGCGAGACGATGAATGATCGCTCGTCAAGCGACCCGCAGAAGCGGTTTGAACAGGCGGGGATCGCACGCGTCATCGCCGAACGGCAGGCCCAGTTGCGGCTTGACACTGAGAAATTGGTGGCTCTCACCGCCGAACTCAAGCAGCACGTGGACCAGACCGGCCCCAATATCCTCTCCATGGACGTGATCAAGAAGGCGCAGGAAATCCAAAAACTGGCCAAGAGCGTTCAAGACAAGATGAAGAACGCGTACTAAGGGCTGCCATTCAAGAACAACCGGCTCTGAAAACGAGCCCGTATCGTCGCGGGTAAACCACTACTTCATCCAAAATCTGCGGCTCTGCTAGCCGCTGGACGGGCGAGAGCCTGCCCTGAGCTTACCGAAGGGGCGCCCGGCCCCACACGTGCTTCTTACTCCGAACTGATTCGCATCCCGTAGAACGAGCGGTACACAAAGAAAACTGAAATCGCGAAGAAGCAAAGCGCCAGGATGTGGGTCAGCCCAGTGCCCTGGTCGCGGGTCAGCGAGACGGCCAGTTCGACGGCCAGCAACCCGAAGAGCGTGGTGAATTTGATGACCGGGTTCATGGCCACCGAAGACGTGTCCTTGAACGGGTCGCCCACCGTATCGCCGATGACCGTCGCATCATGCAGCGGCGTGCCTTTCTGCTTGAGTTTGGTTTCGACGATCTTCTTGGCGTTATCCCAGGCAGCGCCGGCATTGGCCATGAAAATTGCCTGGTAGAGACCGAAGATCGCAATCGAGATCAGGTACCCAATAAAAAAGAATGGTTCGACGAAGGCAAAGGTCAGAGTCCCAAAGAAGACGGCAAGAAAGATGTTGAACATACCCTTCTGCGCGTACTTGGTGCAGATCTCAACTACTTTCTTGCTGTCGGCAACGGAGGCCTTCTCTGAACCCTCGAGTTTGATGTTGGCTTTGATGAACTCCACCGCGCGATAGGCGCCGGTAGTCACGGCTTGCGTGGATGCGCCGGTGAACCAGTAGATCATAGCGCCGCCGGTAATCAGTCCCAAGAAGAATGGGGCGTGCAGTAATGAGAGCTTTTCGACGTTCGTGGTCAATCCACCAGTCAGCGCCATGATGATGGAAAAGATCATCGTGGTTGCTCCTACGACCGCGGTCCCAATCAGCACCGGTTTGGCGGTTGCCTTGAAGGTATTGCCGGCGCCGTCATTCTCTTCGAGCAGGTCCTTGGCGCGTTCAAAGTTCACGTCGATGTTGAAATCCTTTTTGACCTCAGCCTTGACGTTCGGCACTTGCTCGATCAATGAAAGTTCATAGACAGACTGTGCGTTGTCGGTCACCGGGCCGTAGGAATCGACCGCGATCGTCACCGGGCCCATACCTAGAAAGCCGAAAGCAACCAAACCGAAGGCGAACACCGGAGCGGCAATCATGGTGGCCGCCGCCGCCAGGCCCATCCCGCTGAAGAAGTAGGCAACCGACATAAGAGCAACCATTGAAAGTCCCAGCCAATAAGCTGAAAAATTTCCGGCAACAAAGCCCGAGAGGATGCCAAGCGATGCGCCGCCTTCTTTGGCCGAGGTCACCACTTCGTTTACGTGACGAGAATCCACCGAGGTGAAGGACTTGACCAGTTCAGGAATCAGGGCTCCCGCCAGCGTTCCGCAGGAGATGATCGAAGCCAGCTTCCACCACTGCGAGAGGTCGCCACCCAGGTTGGGGATGATGAAATAGGAAACAATGTAGGTAGCAATGATCGAAACAATCGACGTGAGCCAGACCAGGGTAGTAAGCGGCGTTTCGAAATTCATTTTGTCGGCGGTGCCGAATCGCGCCTTGGCGATGGCGCCATTGATGAAATAGGCCAGTGCGCTCGACACCAGCATCATGATGCGCATCACGAAAATCCACACCAGCAACTGCACTTGGACCGCCGGTTCCTTCACTCCCAACAAGATGAAAGTGATGAGCGCGACGCCGGTGACGCCATAAGTCTCGAAGCCGTCGGCGGACGGCCCCACCGAATCGCCGGCATTGTCGCCGGTGCAGTCGGCGATCACGCCGGGGTTGCGGGCATCGTCTTCTTTAATCTTGAAAACGATCTTCATCAGATCGGCGCCGATGTCGGCAATTTTAGTGAAGATGCCACCCGCGATACGCAGCGCCGCCGCACCCAGCGATTCGCCGATAGCGAATCCGATGAAACATGGGCCGGCATAATCGCCCGGTATGAAGAGAAGAATGAAGAGCATGATCAGCAGTTCAACCGAGATCAGCATCATGCCAATCGACATCCCGGCCTCAAGCGGGATCTGGTAAACGGGATAGGGTTTGCCGGGCAAAGAAGCGAAGGCGGTCCGCGAATTGGCAAAAGTGTTGACGCGAATGCCAAACCACGCCACACCGTAGCTGCCCGCGATTCCAACCAGGCTGAACAGGAGAATAATGGGCAGCGTGAGTGCGACCGATTTACCGGGAACCGGTTTCAGCCAGCCAAAGTAAATGGTAATTATGACCGCGATAAAAACCCAGAGCAGTATCAGGAACTTGCCTTGAGTGATGAGGTAGGTCTTGCAGGTTTCGTAAATCAGCTCCGAGATTTCGCGCATCGAGCGGTGTACCGGCAGGTTCTTCAGCCGCATGAAGATGGTCATGCCGAAACCGAGGCCAAAGACGCAGAACAGCAAGCCGATCATCAGCAGGCGATGCCCGTCGACGCCCAGGAACGAAACCGTAGAAAGGTCAGGCAAATTCAAGGCCGCCTCACCACCCGCTTCAGCCCCTTGTTCGGCGGGTTGCGCCAGCGCGCAGCCGGCGGTCAGAAGCAGCAGTGTGGCAAGCGTTGCCGAAATTCTAGTAAAGCGTATTCTCACAAACCAGTGTCCCACGGACGCAAGATTGACGTTCCAGGTGCGCATTAAAATCCTCCTAAGACTCCTATACAGGGGTGATGACGTGTGGTTTTGCTCCGGCCCATGAACTGCCCGCCAGAGTTCCCAATACGCTCCGAACACGCTTCCACCGCCTGGCATAATAAATAATGAGGATTGCCGATTTGGCCGCGTCGGAATTCTGTGCCGCCCGCCTACAAACAGACTGAGGACCTCGGCACGAAGCACCCCTTATAGCACCTCGCCGGAAGTCGGGTCAATGATGGCTATCACGTAGCCGGCCTCAACCAGAGATTCTGCCCGAATCTGGCTGCTTCCGTATAATTGAGCATCCGCCATGCCCGCATCCCTTGATTCGATTGTCGCCGCCACGCGTCAGCGCCTGTCGCTCAACCGGCGAAGCTCCGACCTCCGGTCGCTGGAGCGCGCGGCGGCTGCGCACATTCCGCGCGGATTTCGGAATCAACTGCGCCGAGTCGCGCAAGACGGAATCGCGATCGCCGTTATTGCCGAACTGAAAAAGGCCTCGCCCTCAAAAGGCCTGATTCGCGCGGATTTCAAACCCCCCGAACTCGCTCGTGATCTCGAAGGCGCGGGCGCCGCTGCATTGTCGGTGTTGACCGACGAACAATTCTTTCAAGGCTCGTTGGACTACCTGCGCCAAGCCTCTTCCAGCAGTTCCCTTCCCTGCCTGCGCAAGGATTTCATCGTCGATGAATTTCAGATCGTCGAGGCGAGGGCGAACTGCGCCGACGCTATTCTCCTGATCGTCGCCGCCCTCGATCAAAAAGATCTGATATCTTTGGCCGGAATCGCGCGATCCCAGAGCCTCGACGGTTTGTGCGAGGTTCATGACGAACGGGAACTGCAACGCGCACTCGATGCCGGTTGTGATCTGATCGGCGTCAACAGCCGTAATTTGCGCACCTTCGAAGTCGATCTCGAAACCGCATTCCGCCTCGCTGAAAAAATACCAGCCTCATGCGTCCGCATAGCCGAAAGCGGCATCCAATCCGGCGCGGATTTGGCGCGTCTGCGATCCGCCGGCTACGAAGCATTCCTGATCGGCGAGTCGCTGATGAAAGCGGAGCAGCCGGGCAAAGCGCTGGGAAAAATGATCGAGGAAGCAAAAGTAATGGTCAGCGGCTAATGGATTTTATTGAAAAACTGACAACTGATAGCTGACAGCCGTTATGACGTGGATCAAGATCTGCGGGATCACGAACCTCGACGACGCGCTCGCCGCCATTGACGCGGGTGCAAACGCGCTGGGCTTCGTCTTCTATTCGAAGAGTCCCCGGCATGTCACTTTAGAAGCCGCGCGCTCAATCATCGCCCAGCTGCCGCAGCGAATCGAGAGGGTCGGCGTTTTCATCAACGAGACTGCGGACCACGTCCGCGATACCGTCAAACAAGCGGGTCTAACGGCCATGCAATTGAGTGGAGACGAGAGTGTCGATTTCAGCCGCGAGCTTTTCAAACAACTCGCGAATGGATCCCGCCGCCCTACGATTTTCCGCACCTGGCCTGCGAGAGTCTTCGACGCCCCTGCCGGACAATCCGTCGGCTGGGATCCGGTCGCCGTCGGGCTGGTAGAGCCTGACGAGGCCTACAAAGGAAAACGCGTCCACAAAATTCACGTCGCCAAGAACGGCGATCTGTTCCTCGAAACCCACGGCTTCCGCCAAGGCATTGTGTCGGGCGTCCTGCTTGATTCCTCAACCGCGGAAAAACGCGGCGGGACAGGACAGGCTTTCGACTGGGAACGCGTCCAGCCCTGGGCCGGAATCATTAACAGCATCAGCAAGTTGATCGTTGCCGGCGGATTGCATCCGGGCAATGTGCAGGAGGCGATCCACCTCTTACATCCCTGGGGCGTTGACGTTTCCTCCGGCGTCGAATGCGAGCCTGGCAAGAAGGATGTCCGAAAGGTTCGCGCCTTTATCCGAGCCGTGCGAGCTATGGAAGAGGCGACTTAGAAGATGGCAACCGCGACTGCAACCAAATCCACAGCCGGGAAACATCCGCCAAAAGCCGCCACCGCCGGCCGTTTCGGCGCTTACGGCGGCCGTTACGTTCCAGAGACACTGGTGGCCGCGCTCGACGAACTGGAGCGCGAATACGAGAAAGCCAAGCGCGATCGCAAATTCCAGCAACGCCTCGACCAACTGCTGAAGACATACGCGGGACGCCCGACGCCGCTATTCTTCGCCCGCCGCCTGACCGAAAAACTAGGCGGGGCAAAAATCTATTTAAAGCGCGAAGACCTGCTCCACACCGGCGCACATAAAATCAACAACTGCCTTGGTCAGGCCTTGCTTGTCGAACGCATGGGCAAGCGCCGTGTCATCGCGGAAACCGGGGCCGGCCAGCACGGCGTCGCAACCGCCACCGTCTGCGCGCTGCTCGGCTTCGAGTGCGTGGTATATATGGGCACAGAAGACATGCGCCGCCAGGAACTCAACGTTTTCCGCATGAGGCTGCTCGGCGCCGAAGTGCGCGGTGTCGATTCCGGTTCGCGCACCCTCAAAGACGCGATCAACGAAGCCATGCGCGACTGGGTCACCAACGTGCGCACCACTCACTATTTGCTCGGCAGCGTCCTGGGAGCGCATCCCTATCCCACCATGGTCCGCGACTTCCATCGCGTCATCGGACAAGAAGCCCGCGCGCAGATTCGCAAAGCCGAAGGCAAACTTCCGAACACCATCATCGCCTGCGTCGGCGGAGGATCGAACTCCATCGGCATTTTCTACGACTTCCTCAAAGACAGGAAAGTCGAGCTTATCGGAGTAGAAGCCGGAGGCCGAGGCGAAGCTCTCGGCGAGCACGCAGCCCGTTTCCGCGGCGGTTCGCCGGGCGTTCTGCAGGGAACTTACTCCTACGTGCTGCAGGACGCGTCGGGACAGATTGCAACCACACACTCGGTCTCCGCCGGTCTGGACTACCCGTCGATCGGCCCCGAGCACGCCATGCTCAAAGACACGGGCCGCGCCCAATACGTTCCCGCGTCCGACGCCGAGGCGCTGGAAGCAACGATGGTGCTCGCGCGAACCGAAGGCATTATCCCCGCGCTTGAATCCGCGCACGCCGTCGCCGAGGTCATCAAGCGCGCTCCCAAGATGAAGAAGTCGGAAATCGTGATCGTCAATATTTCGGGACGCGGCGATAAAGATGTGGGAATTCTTCGGGAGAATTTGAAGCTGGATTAGTTGCCAAATGGCCTCCGACGACTGGTTTCGCAATAACGACTGGAACTCGGACATAGAGCCTCATTTCTTTGAAAAACTCCATCGTGCCCGAGACAAAGCCCAATACCTGAGGATTCAGGCGGGGTATCTCGTTAAGGGACATCCGAAAACCGCATTGGCACTTCTCGATAAATACTTCGAACTTGGCGACCATTTTGATAGGGCGCAGGCCTTTGTTGACCAATCAGACGGATATCTATCACTAGGTGAGCGGCGGGACGCGATTCACTCGCTCCAGAAGGCTCTTGAACGAGAACGCGAGTTTCCAAGCGTCCGGACGCAAGCATGGAGCCGGTACGCGGTTCTCGTAGCGACCGAGTGCTATAGCGAGCTTTACGCTGACGCGTTGAGAGTTTTGGAAGAACGCAAACCTGATGCTACGTCTTTCCCTGTGGATGAATTTCTCTGGAATGCCGCCTATGCTTTGATCAGGGAAGCTCAGGGACAGGGTCGAAGTGCGAAGGAATTCGCGAGCAGAGCGCTAGAGTCCGCTGAGTTGGCCAACTCCGGCTTCCGATATCACCCGAAGGTTGGATTGGTCGGACCGCAGTATGACAGCCTAAAGGCGAGATTGGAACGCTTATTCTCAGAGTAACCATGCCCTTCCACTTCGAAAACAAACCGTTCCTAGTCGCCTACGTAACCTGCGGCGACCCCGACCTCGCGACCACGCGCGACGTCATCCTCGCAGCGATCGACGCGGGTGCGAGCGTGATTGAGCTCGGCGTGCCGTTCAGCGATCCGCTCGCCGATGGCCCGATCATCCAGCGCGCCAGCGAGCGGGCGCTTAAACACGGAACATCGCTCCAGCACGTGCTCACGCTCGCCTCAGAAATCCGCGAGCATTCCCAATCCGTGGGCCTGGTGATCTTCTCCTACCTTAATCCCATCCTGCGCATGGGCCTCCCAAGATTCTGCCAGGTGGCCCGCCTTGCGGGGATTGACGGAACCCTGATCACCGATCTGCCTGTCGAAGAATCCGCCGAGTTTCTGCGCGAGGCTCGCAAGAATGATCTCGCGACTATTTTCCTGGCTGCGCCCACCAGCACCGACCAGCGACTGAAGCTCATCGCGCAGGTTTCGACTGGCTTTATCTACGCGATCTCCCGTACCGGCGTCACCGGCGCTCGCCAGCAGATGACCGGAGACGCCAAATCTCTCGCCAAACGCATCCGCCGCTTTACCAACCTTCCCGTGGCGGTTGGCTTTGGAATCTCAACCCCGGAGCAATTTGCAGCCGTCGGCAAATTCGCCGAGGGCGCAGTCGTGGGCAGCGCAATCGTGCAAGCCATCGAACAAAATCCGGGACGAGAAGCCGCAACTGTGGGAGAATTTGTAGAATTGCTCATGGCCCGCGGCTCGTAGCTCGCGGCTCGAAATTCTATGGACATTTCCGACTGGCGCAAAAGAGTCGACGAACTGGACCGCAGACTGGCGGCGCTGCTCAACGAACGCGCTGCCGCTGCCGTCGAAATTGGACGACTGAAACGGAATACCAGTCTGCCCATTTACGAACCGGAGCGCGAACGCGAGGTGATCGCCAATGTGCAGCGCAGCAACACCGGTCCGTTGGCCGCACGCGACCTCGCGCAGATCTACGAACGAATCATGGACGTGATGCGCAGTATCCAAAAGCACGAAATCGTTCCCGAAGCCCGACCACCGGCCGACGGCGCCGGGATCGATTCAAAGACCGATTCAAAGTTCGAGCACTGAGAACTGCCGGGTCAAACGAGCGCACGCATGATCGTCGCAATGCAAGATTCGGCCAGTGAAGATCAGATCCAGCAGGTGATCGATCAACTGGTGCACTTCGGCTTTGAAGTCCACCGATCGACCGGGGCGCGCCAGACCGTTCTCGGCGGCGTCGGAGTTCCCCACGATTTCGATACACGCGAAGTCGAAATGCTGCCGGGAGTACAGGAAGTCCACCGCATCACTTCACCCTACAAGCTTGCCGGACGCAACTTCCGGCCCGAAGGCACTGTAGTCAAATTTGCGAACGGGATTGAAATCGGCGCCAAGAAAATCGTTGTCATGGCCGGGCCCTGCTCGGTCGAAACCCGCGAGCAACTGTTCACTGTCGCCGGACTGATTGCCAAGGCCGGAGCACGCGTGCTTCGTGGCGGCGCTTTCAAGCCTCGATCTTCTCCGTATTCATTCCAAGGACTCGGTCTCGACGGCTTGAAGTTGCTGCGCGAGGCGGGCGATCAGTTCAAACTGCTCGTGATCAGCGAAGTCATGGAGATATCCCAGATCGAGCTGATGTTGCCTTACGTCGATATCTTCCAGGTGGGCGCTCGCAACATGCAAAATTTTAATCTGCTGCGCGAACTGGGGAAGGTCCGAAAACCCGTGCTCCTCAAGCGCGGCATCGCGGCCACGATCGAAGAACTCCTGTGCTCGGCGGAATATCTGCTGGCCGGCGGCAACTACGAGCTCATTCTGTGCGAGCGCGGCATCCGCACCTTCGAAACCTACACTCGCAACACGATGGATATTTCGGCGATCCCGATCGTTCATAAACTTTCGCATCTGCCCATGACCGCCGATCCCTCGCACGGCACGGGGCGCCGCGACAAAGTGGCTCCCATGGCGCTTGCATCCGCCGCCGCCGGCGCCGATGCCATGCTCATCGAGGTTCATCATCAGCCGGACAAAGCGCTTTCCGACGGCGCGCAGTCGCTCTATCCGGAACAGTTTGCCAAGTTGATGGACCAACTTCGCATGATCGCGCCTGCGGTGGGACGCGAGATCGCGTAGGGTTCTTGCCGCGGCGCAAGAGGAACTAACGACTGGGCTGCGAGCTTCGAGCCGTGAGCTTCGAACAATCGGGCCGCTCGAAGCTCGCAGCCCGTAGCTGGTAGCTACGGCCGGCAATCTGCATATCTCTCGCTTTTGCTCGGGATGACAAAATCAATTGACTATGCCTTTTAGACAAGTCACCATCATCGGAACCGGTTTGATCGGCGGCTCGCTAGGCCTCGCCCTGAAAAAGCGTCGGCTTGCCGGACGAATCATCGGATGCGACCGCGCTCCAGTTCTGGAGCGCGCCCAGGAATGCGGCGCCATCGAAGCTGGGACCACCAATCCCGCCGATGCCGTGCGCGGCAGCGATCTGGTGGTGCTGGCAACGCCGGTGATTCCGATCCTCGATTTGGTCGGGCGGCTCGGTCCGGCGCTGCCGGCCAAAACGCTCGTTACCGATGTAGGCAGCACCAAGGCGGAGATTGTTCAGCGCGCCGCGAAATCGTTCGGGCGCAACGCCAAGCACAGATTCCTGGCCGGACATCCCATGGCGGGCAAAGAAAACGCTGGAGTGGAATTTGCCGATGCCGATCTTTTCGAAGGCGCGGCGTGGCTGTTCACGCCGCTTCCCGGCCAGAACGTTTACGCCGGACAATGCGGAGAATTCATCCACTGCGCGGAAAAGATGGGCGCGAAGATAGCCGTCGTCGATCCCGCCGATCATGATCGCTTCTGCGCCTGGATCAGCCACTTGCCGCAGATGATCTCCACCGCCCTGGCAGCCGCGCTGGTCGATGAATTCGGTCCCGAAGCGCCCGTGCTCGACATCGGCGGACGAGCCCTGCGCGAGATGACCCGCATCGCCGGCAGTCCTTATTCGATGTGGCGCGACATCGCCATCACCAATCGCAAGAACCTGAGCGACGCACTGCAGAAGCTGGAGCAGCGCCTCGCGCACATCCGCGAGAACCTGGACTCGCGGGAACTCGCAGCGGAGTTCGAGCGCGCGCATCAGCTGAGAAAAAGCCCACCGCGGAGGGAGAAACGCAAGCGATAAGTTAGTCGCATAGTTCGTATTCATGATGGTAGAAAGAGGGTCAAGCGACTGGGGGACTGGCCCACACTTTTCCATTCTAGCTGCCTGCATCACCACGAAATTGGCTGCCCCACTCGCCGTGATTTTCGGCGAGTGGGTACCACGGACCTCAACGGTTTTCGCAGCGATCTAATCATGCGATTTTGCGCACGCGCAGTTCGGCCGTTTGTGTTTCGTTGACCAGAACTGGCCCCTTCTCGCCGGTGGCATAGTGGCGATAGCTGCTCCACAGCCACTGTTCCGGAGCGAGCACCAGACCGCGTACCACCGGATTGCGATGGCGAGGATTGTCTGTGACTAGTGAACCATGGATTGAGGTCGGCGGTCGGAGGGCATGATATAAGATGGGGGCCCGAATCTGTACCGGTCCGTAGTGCCCACTCGCCGAAACCCGCGGCGAGTGGGGCACTGGCGGCAATGTCGCTCAGGCACAGCAGAACGCCAACGCCGAACGTATAATCACTGCTGGTGGAGGAATTGCCAGCAACAAAGGGTTTCTGGAAGCTGTGGATTTTGGCCTCAACTTGGTTGGTCTGAGTGGAACCGGATGCCCACAATAAGATGTTTATAAGCAGGTATCGTGCGGCAGGATTTAGAAGGCTGGAGTACAAATGGCAAAATCATTTTGGAATAGTCTCCTATTTATAACCACGTGTTTCATCCTGTGGGCATTTGCACTGGCGTACGGATTTGCACGGGGTATCATCTCGCCCAGAGGACTCGGAGTTGGATTCCTGATACTTGTCTTATGTCTCACTGTCGTGGTCTCGTTCAGGCTCAGAAAGGGTGTGACTGCCTCCAAGAATGAATCTTCTCCATCATCCAGAAAGGCTAGTTCAATCAGAGTTTTGCAGGCTGCTGTCGTGGCATTGCCGCTGATGCTTATCTTCGGATTGTGGCTTACCAGAGCCGACCCGCTTGCTCCACGGCTCGTAGGTGCTGCGATGAATATTTTCTTAACATGTTGGTTCATCTCTCTCCTACGTCGGGCAAATAGGAATTAGAGTTGTGCTCCGCCATAACTTCCTCCCCTGGCGGGTGGGCCACATCTAATGGAAAGTATAAGCTGTGTGTCTTTCATCCTTGATATGAAGAAACTGGGGGTGCGCCGCTTCTCACGCTTTTTGAGAAGTGGCCCGCCGAACCGCTGGCACTGCGGTTCCTCCCATCACTTTTTCGCACTGATGGCGGCGTGCGATTCCGAGAGATTGCTGTTGTAATATCGTCATTGCACCAACAACTGGCGGAGGACTGCATCCAGGACTCGGCACGGATCGACAGAACGCGGAATCCGCTCTACTTCCGCCCCCCCGGCCGCCGCATGATCTCGATCGGCGCGGTGTCGTCGTCATGCAGAGTCGTGTGTCTTTCTTCGACCGGAGGATGCCCGAGCTTCTCCAGCAGCCGGACGCATCGGTTCCAGCGCAGCATAGCGTCGTCATTGTGCGGAGGACGGACCTTCTCGGCTTCCTCGAAGCAGCGCATCGCCTCATGCAAGGAACCAACCAGGTTATGCGCCGATACTCCCGCTTTCACCTGAGCCTTCGCCCGCCGCTCGATCAGAAGCCCGCGGTAGTAGAGACGGTCATACGGGTTCGTCAGACTCTGGAAGATTTTCTCCGCCTCGGCATAGCGATCCGGGTGTCGTCCCTCGAACTGGTCGGTCAGCGTCAATCCCAATAGCCGGAGCGCTAACTGGTTGTCCGGATCGGCCGCCAGGATGTCATGGCAGATCGATTCCGCTTCCTCCGGTTCGTTCAGAGAGCGATACAGCTCGACTTTGGAAATGGCTTCGGGAATGCCGTCCCTTGAAATTGTCTTTAATTTGAGTTCCACGTTGACCCTCCGTGAAGCGGAACTTGCCTGGACCCTACTCATACCGATTTGTGGGGCAGGCTTAGAAATTCCACAGCAGATATGCAGCAAGTACCGTTCCGAGCAATGCGCCGCCATAACAGAGCACAAAGATTACTTCGTTGAGATGCTTTACCTGCAGTCCGTCGTAGAGCGTAAAGCGAAACCGGTGGGCCCAATGAAACAGCGGCAGGGAGCACAGGACAAACAAATAAAGCCGTGTCAACGGCGAGTGCAACAACGCCGTCAGATGGTCGTAGCTCGGTTCGGGTAGCCAGCCCAGCGGGAACGCCAATCCAAACAAAAACAGTTGAATCGGGATCAGGACTGCCGCCACGACTCCGCCGGCGCTGAACAGAAGCCAGAAGAAAGCTTCGTTTGACGCTTTGCTCGCCGACGCTCTGCTGGTCGGTGCATTGTCTTTCGATGCTCCGCCCCTCGATGCTGCCCCGGTCGATACCATGCTCATGGCGTCCTCAATAGCAACCACGCGACAAATGCCGAAACCGCGATCCACAGAACATAATTCGGAGCGGCAACCAGAAATTCGGGAACGCGCTTGCCACCCATCCGCACCGGCATCGCGCGTGGCGCGAGATTGAACCAGGTGATCGTGTGAAACATCACAAAGCAGAATGCGATGGCGTTGAGCGTGATCATAACCGGCGATTCCAGCCGATCGGTAAAGCGCAGGTATGCCGCCAGTCCATGCGACAACGCCCGCAACTGGAACAGCGTCAACACGACGAACCATGCGACCGAAAGACTGCTGAGTTCACGCAAAATAAATGTGAGATAGTGCCACTCGCCCAGCCACCACCAGGTCGATAGGCGCTTCCGATACCAGCGCGGGTGGAACTCTGCGCGAGCCGCCTGGTCTGTCGTCCCCTGATTAATCAGGGTCTGGTCAGTCATGATCTGGTCAGTCATAATTTGGTCCGTCGTGGGCAGACTCCTGAGGCGTGTCTTCGTGCCCGCGCGGCAATATAAACGATTTCACCCAATCGAGCGCGGCGGTAAGCTTGTACTGCTGGATCGCTCCAGCCGGATCGACGTGCTTGGGACAAACGCGCGTGCACTCCCCGACGAAGGTGCACCCCCATATCCCGTCGGGATGAGCCAGCGTCACCAGACGTTCGGCCGCTCCCTGATCGCGATTATCGAGGTTATAGCGCTGCGCCAGCGCCAGCGCCGCTGGCCCCACAAATTCCTCATCAAGGCCCACCACCGGACAAGCCGAATAGCACAGCGTGCAGTTGATGCACATGCTGAACTGCTTGTAGAGATCCAGTTGCTGGGGCGTTTGTAGGAATTCGCCCGCGCTCAACGGCGGCTGATCTCTTCGAATCAACCAGGGCTTCACCTTTTGCAGCTTCACCAGAAAATCGCTGAGCGCCGTGACCAGATCGCGAATGACTGGAAAGTAGCGCAACGGTTCCACCCGCACTGTGGCGTTCTTGGCATAGGACGACAGAAATGTCGCGCAGGTGAGCTTGGGCTCGCCATTGACCATCATCCCGCAACTGCCGCAAATCCCCATGCGGCACGACCAGCGATAGGTCAGCGTGCCATCCACTTTGTCCTTGATGTAATTCAGCGCGTCGAGCACCACCCACTCCTTGCGGAGCGGAACTTCGAAGCTCTGGAACGACGGCTCCTGGTCGCGATCCGGTGTATAACGCGCGATTTCCAGCACGATCTTGTCAGCCATTCAATTCCTCTGTTTCATTTCTCAGCCACTGCCGCGTGCGAACCTGCGCCGTACTTGCGCTCCCCGGGAGGCCAGCGCGTAATCGTCACTGGCAGATACTTCACCTTCAAGGAACCGTCCGGGTTCCGGCGCACCAGCGAATGCGCCAGAAACTTCAGGTCATCGCGCGCCGGGAAATCCGTCCGTTGATGCGCTCCGCGGGACTCCGTACGATGCAATGCGCACTCGACGATCGATTGCGCGACATCGAGCATAAAGCCCAATTCGAGCGCTGAAACCAACTCGGTATTGAAGGTTCGACCGTGGTCATCGAGCCCAACGTTTTTAAACCGCTCCTGCAGTTCGCCAAGTGTCTGAATCGCCTGCTTCAGAGACGACTCGTGGCGATAAATCCCGGCTCCGGCTTCGACTGTTTTTTGCATCTCTTCGCGGAGGGTTGCAATGCGTTCCCGGCCACCGGTCTTGAAGAGATACTGCTTTTCTAATCTCAGCAGCTCGTCGGTAGCCTGCGCCAGCACGCTGCCGTTCGGCTCTTTTTGTCCGATAGCGAATTCAGCCGCCGCCCGACCCGCTCGCGCGCCAAATACCAGACACTCCGGCAGGGAGTTTGATCCCAACCGGTTCGCGCCGTTGATGCTGACGCACGCCACCTCACCCGCCGCGTACAGACCCGCAATCGGCGTTGCACCGTGAATGTCGGTACTGACGCCGCCCATCATGTAGTGGACAACCGGCCGCACCGGAATCAGTTCCTTGACCGGATCGATGTTCTCGTACTTCATGCAAAGCTCGCGCACGAACGGCAGCTTGGCGTTGATTACTTTTTCTCCAAGATGCCGCAGGTCCAGATGCACTACGGAGCCATATTCGGTCGGGATCGTGCGCCCCTTTTGATCCTCTTTAACAAATGCCTGCGACAGACGGTCGCGGGGCCCGAGTTCCATCGAGCGCAACACCGGCTTAGCTTGCGGCGTGCCCAAGTCGTAATCTTGAAGATAGCGGTAACCATCCTTATTCAGCATGTAGCCGCCCTCGGCCCGTGCCGCCTCGGTGATCAGGATGCCGGTGAATGGCAGGCCGGTGGGATGGTACTGCAGATACTCCATGTCTTTCAGCGGCGCTCCGGCGCGCTGTGCCAGCGCCATGCCGTCGCCATTCTTGATGTTGGCATTGGTGGTGAAGGGGAAAACGCGGCCGCAGCCTCCGGTGCAAAGTATCACCGCCTTCGCGGTGATGGCCTGAATTTTTCCCGACATGATCTCAATCGCCACCACGCCTTGAACCCGCCCGTCATCCACCAGCAACCTCGTCACGAAATATTCGTCGTAGCGGGTTATGGGCTGGTACCTGAGAGTGGTCTGAAACAGGGTGTGCAGCATGTGGAAGCCGGTTTTGTCGGCGGCGAACCAGGTGCGCCGGTTCGTCATCCCGCCAAAGGCGCGCACCGCGATGTGTCCATCAGGCTCCCGGTTCCAGGGACAGCCCCATCGCTCCAGTTGCAGCAATTCCAGCGGCGCTTCCTTGACGAAGGCTTCGACAGCGTCCTGGTCGCACATCCAGTCGCCGCCGGAGATGGTGTCATAGGCGTGTTCGTCGAGGCTATCGTCCGGCTTGGCCACGCCCGCGGCTCCGCCTTCAGCCGACACGGTGTGGCTGCGCATCGGATAGACCTTCGACACCACCGCGATGCTAAGTTTTGGATTGACTTCGGCGGCGGCGATGGCGGCGCGCAAACCCGCGCCTCCGCCTCCCACTAGAAGAATGTCGTGCGACCGTATCTCCATGCTTCGTTACGATGGTTCGTTCACTGGCGGCCGCATCGGAAGATAATAGCCACCCTCAACACTGTATCAACAAGCGTCGCATATTTTCCTCCGAATCGTCCGCCGATGCAAATGGAATTATCTGGGCCCGGTGCGATTCGCTTAGGAAGTTGGGCCTAGTGGAAACCGACTGCCGTCATTGCAGCCACCGCTTCGGGGTTCTTCATGAATGTGTCCCAGACGAAGCCCGTGCGCTGGTTCTCCGCCATCAGCATCATGATGCCCAAATCAATCCCGATTACATCCGTGTCATACCAGCCGGAAAGGGGATTGAACGCGTCCACGAAACCGTATCTTTGCCATGCCTTGGGGAACTCGGACTGGATATTGCGGAGCACGGCAATGCAGTCGGAGGAAAGAAATGGAATCGATCCGCCGGCGGCGCAGGGGACGATGGAACCATCAATCGGCCCCATCGCCGGCGGCCCGCCCCATTCCACATAAGCGTTCGCCGAATCCGACGAAGTGATGCCCCACAGCTTGCTCGAATAATCGGAAAACTGATTGGCAAGCGAGACACAGAATAGCTTGTGAGCTTGCGTGGCAGTGATCGAATTGTTGAAGTAGTTAGCGTAGGCGTCCTGTTTGTTGCGAAAGTCGAACCAGGCGTGAGAGTACTGATGGATGAACAGGGGAGCACTGGTATTCGTAATGTAAGTCAAGCCCTGGTAAGTCAGCGACGGCCGTGAAAATGCTTGCCACGCACTTGCCGGAATCGGATTCACGGTCGCGCCGATCGCCAGCAGATAAAGCATCATTAGTTCGGAGTAAGTGTCCCAGCGGCCCGCTAGAAATCCATTCTCCGGCGTCCAGCCCAGGGAGAACGTACTTCCACCGTTGAGCATCCACGGCCAGTTGACTTGCTGGTAGAGCTGCGTCGCCATGTTTACGATCTGCTGGTCCTGAAAATGTTGCCGGCAGGTTAGTATGCCGCACATCAGGATTGTGCTATCAATCGACGAGACCTCGGAGTTACCCGCTCGCTGCCCGGTATTCATATCCACGAAATGGTAGAAGAAACCGTTTTGGTTCGGCATCTGGTTGAGAAGGAAATTCAACGTAGCCTGGACGCGAGCGATGACGTCGGCGCTGGCCATGTAGCCGCGCTGGTCCGCGACACACAGAGCGGTCAGGCCAAAGCCGGTTGCCGCGATGCTTGAGAGCGTACGAGTGTCATTCCCCGCCGCGAAGGCGCGGTCCTTCACCAGTCCCGTCGTCGAACTGGCCTGCTCCCAGAAGTAGAGGAAGATGGCACGTTCGATTTCATCCACAAATTGGTCGTCGCTCAGCGGAGGCGGCTCGGTGCTCTTGCTGGTCGACCCGCCACAGGACATGCTCATCATGGCCATGTTCATCCAGGCGACGCTCAGCAAGGGAGACGCCAGCACCGTCTTCCCTATCCGCGCTAGCATTTCCCGGCGGCTCAGGCGTGGGGTTGGAGTAGAACGACTCATGAACGTAATTCCTACAGCATCCAGGATATTGTCTCGCGATTATAGCTCCAGGGCGCGTGTAACACGTGTTCCTCGCGAGTTACTTGAGTATGATGACTGCCAGACCATCCGGAGCGAGCTCGAGAGTCAACTCGCCATTGGTCAACTCACGGACTTCAGCAGGAGGCAATTGTGCGGCTTGCCGCAGCGCTTTGATCTGTTCCTGGGTTGGATAGCGCGGCTGTCCCATCTTATCGTAGGCAGGATGCACGTCGCCGTGGTCGCGATCCACGCGCGAGATATAGGCCCGGCGCTTTCCGGCGAGATGTTCGAATCGAAGGTGAATCGTCTTTGTTTGGACGGTCTGGGTCTGGGCAGTCTCGGCCTGCTCGGGAGGGATGAGGTTCCACACCGCGACGACCAGCGAGCCGTCTTTTTGGCGAGTCACCAGCACGGAGTTCGAGTCTACTGAGATTCGTTGGTCGCCTAACTCGTGCAGCACCTTGAAGACGTTATATGCGGGTTTAGGAACGCCGCCCGCCGCAATCAGGCCAAAGCCGCCGTAGAAAGGCTGTTTCACCACGCCCTGTTCTTCGAATACATCGGAGAACGTCCAGTAGGACATCATATCCGCCAATCCGTCGCACTGGCGGATGGTGTCGGCCATCCACGGACCCATATAGATCGAGTCGGTAACCGCCGGCTCATTGAAGTAACTGGCGTTGTACTCGGTCCAGAGCAGCGGCAGGTTGGGCATGGTGGACGACCGTATCTGATCGTGAACTTTCTTCACCGCGCGGCACACCATCTGGTCGCGCGGGATTTTCTCATCGGTACCGAAGACATCCTTGGCGGTGTCGTTGCCATACACGTGGGTGGAGACGAAATCGACAGGAACGTTATTGTCGGCGCAATGTCGAATAAAGACATCCGCCCATGCGGCCTGCGCCGTAGCGGGTCCACCGACGCGGAGCCGCGGACTTACCTGCTTGACTGCGCGCGCCGTGTGATCGTAAAGCTGCCAGTAAGTAGCCTGTTTCGGTTCGCCCGCCCAAAAATCGATATTCGGCTCGTTCCAGACTTCAAAGTACCAATGCGAAACCTCGTCGATGCCGTAGCGCTCCACGAGGTGTTTGGTGAACTGGGTGATGAGATCGTCCCACTTATTCCAGTCTTTAGGAGGAGAGACGTTTTGCTTATACCAAAATGCATGAATGGCTTCCCGAGCAGCCAGTTTCTTCGGCATGAAACTCAGTTCGACAAACGGACGCACACCATTGGCCAGCAAGCCGTCATAGATCTGATCTTCGTAAGAAAAGTTATACAGAGGATGTCCCTGGGCGTCCTCGTCGTAGATTCCGACCTCATCATGGAAGATGGCATGAAAGCGCACGTATTCGAAACCGGTGATCTGCTTCACTTCTCGGAGATCGTTGCGATAGCTTTCGCGCAGAGTTAGGATAGCGCGCCCCGAACCGAACATCTGCTCCCAGAAATGGGGGAAAGGACGGGCGGAGGCGGAGGCGTCGATCCGGATCACTTCGGAGTTTCGCGCTTCCGCAGGAGCCTGCGCGAACATGGTGGAGATCCCCGTCATGAGGACCATGACGGAGATAAGAAGGCGGTCGCTTCTGCGCGGGGTTTGCATCGATCTAGGTCTCGGCGGGGGAGCGCCGGGCGGCGAATTTGCGTTCGCCGTCCCGGGCCCGAGTAAAGGATTTAGAAACTCAGCCGCGCCTGGAACTCGATGACCCTGCCTGCAAGACCATCGGGTGACCGGCCGAATTGGCCGGTGTTGATGATATCGGTCGGTGCCGTCGCCGGTATCAACGGCGAGAGATTCAAGAGGTTAAAAACGTTGAAAGCGTTGGCTCTAATTTCCAGCTTGGATCCCTGCCCCAGGAACCCCATCTCAGGCAGCGCGAAGATCTTACCAAGCGTCATATCCACCTGGGTGAAGCCCGGCCCGGTGAAAATGTTGCGGCAGCGGCATCCGGGGCCAAGTGTAGTGGTGTCAAACTCGGCGGACGGACTCGGGAATATTCCGTTGATCCACTGCTGCTTACTCGGGCTGGCGATGGCGCCGCCGTGGTAAGCGAACGGCAAGTCGGGACAGTAGCCGTCTCCGTTTCGGTCGGCGTTGGTGTTGCAACTTCCGATCAGGGCCGAGAAGGGGAACCCCGAGTGCTTACTCATGATTCCGGTAATGGTCCAGCCACCCAGCGCATTACCCAGGAAGTCATGACGACTACGAAATATCGGGACCTCCCAGATCGCGTCCATAACAAAGTTGTTCCGTATATCGAAATCGGAACTGGCTCGATTGATACCAGGAGTATAAGGGTCGGTCTGCTGATAGCCGAGCTCATAGGATGCTGTGTCGATGGCATGACTCCAGGTATAGTTGGCGTCGATTTGTAAGCCTTGCTTGAATCTGCGACTCGCACTGAAGACCGCGGCATCATAGCTCGCGTTCACATCCGGCAACGGGAAGTAAAGATTGCTGAAGCGAGGGTTTCCGGTAAGGTGCACCGCCGAACAGGTGGGATTCGTCGGGCCACAAGGTTGCCCGTTTGAACCGGTATGCTGGATTTTGTCCTGGAGGCCGTCAAATGTGTCTCCCGGCATAATGCGATTGAGGTCAATCGTCCGCACCAACTTCCGGCTTCTGCTTCCCTGGTACCCCAGCTTGAACACCCAGTCCCTAATCGGCTGGAGCTCGGCTTGGTACGAGAAGATGTAAACGTATGGATTCGGCTCGTGAGCTAAGGCACCGAACAATGATACTGGACTCGTGGTGTCGCAGGCGTCATCGGTACAAAGTGCGCCGTCGGGAGCAACTCCGTGCGAAAATGCGAGATTCAACGGATAGCTGTTGGCCTGTCGGCTGGTCCCAAGAGCGTAGAGGATGTTGGATCCAGGGGGGGGGCCGACAATCGGACCTGGATCAAAGTAACAGTTAGGAGGACAGATAGAGACCAATGCCGAAAACGGGGTATTCTGCCGTATGTTGTCGTACACGACGTCGCCGTTCCGGTTATAGACGATGCCAAATCCACCTCTGAAGACGACTTTGCCGTTATAACGTTCGGGACTCCAGGCAAAGGCGATGCGCGGTCCAAAGTTATGTTTATTCGACAGGTACAGCTGGTCACCATTACTGCAACCGGTGAGTGGAGCGATGGGGCCACAAACCGCGCCATTGATGATGCCTTGGGAACCGAAAACGTAATTGCTCAGGGTGCCCTTAGCTTCGCTTAGCGGCGTGAAATACTCCCAACGCAGGCCGAGGTTGATCGTCAGATTAGACCGAACCTTCCAGTCATCTTGCACGAAAAGACCATAATCGCTGTCGCGGAAGTAACGCTGCCCGTTTAACGGGCCACCGTCGGGATTCACGCCCACAGAATAGGCAAAGCAACACGCGTCATTCGCCAAATTCAACAATCCGCGGAATTTATATAGCGGGCGCTGTGCACCGGGTTCGTTGTTATTATTCTGCTGGCGGTCGGCTACAACACCAAACTTCCAGGCGTGCTTGTTTCGGACCCAGCTGAACGTATCAGCCAAGCCGTAGGTATTTTGCGCGAGAGCGCCAGGGGTCGCACCGCTTTGGGGAATACCGAGAAAGTTTTCGTTGTCGCCGAAACCACCAATATCGAAGTCAAATAGCTGGATCTGTGGAATACCAAAATTGGTGAATCCGGTTGGCTGGGTTTGGTCGAAGTCGTAGCGCGTAAAGTTGACACGGAATGCGTTCAACATAGTTGAGCTGATGACCCGGTCCCAACCGACGGTGGCCACATAATTATGAGGCAGCAAGGTTAGATCGTCGATCGGCCTCTGCCCGCCATTGAAGTTGTTGAGCCGCACGATATACGTGCTTGCAAAGAATTGGTTATTTCCCTTCGTATAATCCACCCGTCCGTTGTACTGATTGCCACTGCTCGAATTGGGCACGGTTAGGTCAAAAACGCCCCAATCGGGGATACCGTCTGGACCACCTCCGGTCGCCGGGGGTCCCGAGGGGTACCACTTGCCAATCCCATAGCCTGGAATCAAAGAACAGCAGTCCGTCTCGGATATGATCGTCGAAATGCGCGGAGTTATGCCAGGGGTGCTGAACAGCTTCGCTGCTATGCTGCCTGGATTATTCGCCACCACGTATTGCTCGAATTGCGGTGTTTCCAGCTGCACCGAGCGCACCGGGACTGTATTCTTCAAGCGAATTCCTTCATAAGAAAAGAAAAAGAAGAGTCGATCCTTGATAATTGGACCGCCAATGCTGCCGGCGTAGTCGTTATATTTCTGATCCGCCCGGTCAGGGCAGTGGCTGGCAACTATCGTGAACTGACTGGATGTGCCGGTTTCGCAGGTAATAGGGGACAGGGTTACATTCGTCGGCCCGTAAAATTTGTTAAAAGCGTTCAAATTCTGGTCGTTGTATTTGAAGAAGGCACTGCCGTGCAGCTTGTTAGTGCCGCTCTTGGAAAGAACCTTGACCTGAGCACCCGAGTTGCGGCCATCTTCCGCTGAGTAACTAGTGGCCAAGACCGATATTTCCTGAACCGATTCAATGTTAGGGGTAATGATCGCAGCGCCACCCCACTCCAGACTGTTGATGCTCACCCCGTCCAACATGAAATTGTTGGCGGAGACACGTTGCCCGTTGGCGATAGCCTGCACCTGGTTTTCGGTCTGGAAAATCTGAGAGTTCGAGCCGCCGGGGCCGACTTGTTGCGGGATAGCCAACGAGTTACCGTTACCCTGACGCGAGGCATCGGAAAAAATGCCGGGGGTGATACGAAGCAAAGTGTAGGGATCGCGTCCGAATTCCGGCAAATCCACAGCCTGTTGCGAGGTAATAGTGCCGCCGATGTTGGCCGTTTCGGTCTCTAGTCCTTCCGCGCCAGCGGTTACGGTTACACTCTCGCTGGCCGAACCGGTTTCTAACGTGACATTCGCCGCATTAACGGCCTCACCAATCACCTCCACGCCGGTCGTGGTGCTCTTCTTGAAGCTCGTGGCTTCCACCTCCACCTTGTATTTACCGGGAGCGAGTCCGGTAATCCGGTAAAAACCGGACGCGCCGGAGACAGTATTACGGTTCACGCCGGTCGCCTGGTCGGTAGTGGTGACCGTGGCGCCTGAGATGACAGCGCCGCTCTTGTCGGTCACAGTGCCTTCTAAGCTCGCCCCATACTGGGCAAAGGCAGATGCGGTCAGGAAGAAGAGAATCGTGGAGAGCAGCAGAGCACGGACGGAGATCGACTGAAACATGACTTGCCTCCAAGGCGCGGACGTGGCGCGGGTTTCAAGCGATCACAAGCTATCCACAACGAAGCCGCATACCGCTTCCGATAGCCGTCTCGGCACCAACCCGGGGTGCAAACTAAATCGAAACTAAATCGCTTTAGTCGTCCTGAGGGGTATAGCATGGGGTGCGGAACAAGTCAAGCGTCCGGCGAATGCAAGGCATCGAAATTTTCGATGCTTGCCTCTCGGTCCGCTTGTGGGAGACTGCACAGCGCCGTGAGTGAGAACGGGGAGCAAGCAGAAGATGGGCAAGCAGAAAAAGACGGGAACGCGCGCTGCCCGGCCCTCGGGACAGAAAGTCAGCCTGAAGTTTCTCGCCGACTATCTCGGCCTTTCCCCAGCGACCCTGTCGCTGGTGATGAACCGCTCGGCGGTCGCCGACTCCATTCCTAAGGCGACGCAGGACCAGATTTTCGCCGCGGCCGACAAGTTCAACTATCGTCCCAATTTTATGGCGCGTTCCTTGCGCACCCAGCGCAGTTTCACTATCGGCGTGCTTGTGCCGGAAGTGAGCGAGGGCTACGCGACCCTGGTACTCAGTGGAATCGAAGAACACTTGTTGCGAGAAGGCTATTTTTATTTCGTGGCCAGCCATCATCATCGGCCCGATTTGATCGACGAATACCCCAGGCTGCTTATGGATCGATCGGTTGAAGGGTTGATCGCCGTGGATACTCCGTGGCACCACGATCTATCCCTTCCCGTGGTCACTGTTTCCGGGCACAACGAAGTGAACAAGGTGACCAACATCGTGCTCGATCACCGCCGCGCCGCGGAGTTGGCATTGGAACACCTGTTCAAGCTCGGACACCGGCGGATCGCTCTTATCAAAGGACAAGAGTTCAGTTCGGACACGGAGGCACGGTGGGATGCTATCGTGCAGGCGGCCGCCCGTCTTGGCCTCACGATTCATGCGAAGCTGACCACGCAATTGGAGGGAGAGCTACCCTCTCCCGATCTGGGTTACCAGGTGACTCGCCGCCTGCTGGCGAAACACGAACCCTTCACGGCGATATTTGCGTTCAATGACATTTCCGCGATTGGCGCGATCCGCGCCTTGCGGGAGAAAGACCTGCGGGTGCCGGAAGACGTTTCTGTCGTAGGCTTCGACGACATCCAGAGCGCGGCGTACCAGAATCCTGGGCTCACCACCGTGCGGCAACCCCTGAGCAAGATGGGAAAGATTGCCGCCGAGACCGTTCTGCGGCGAATCTCTCGCAACGGCCCAGATCATACCGGTGATCATAACGGTGGTCATAACGACGATCATCCCAGGCAAATTACGGTCGAACCCGAACTTGTGGTCCGCGAATCTACCAGTGTTGCAGCGCGGACGGATGGCGCCAAATCCCGTCGCCACTAAGAACTGCCCATAAGAATCTTAATAAGGAATCTTGCCGGGTTGCTCCTCCCACGCTCGAAATGCCGCCAGTGCTTCTTCGCGCATCATCTGAATCATGGGAATCTCACGCTGCAGGTGCGGTTGAGTAAGTTCGCTTAGGATAGCCGAATCGTCAAACCCGATTTTGGCGGCGTCCTCGGCTAGATTGCCGAAGTAGACTTTGGCAATCCGAGCCCAATAGATTGCACCCAAGCACATGGGACATGGTTCGCAGGACGCGTAGATGCCACAGCCCCGCAGTTCGAAGGAACCAAGTTTCTGGCAAGCCAGCCTTATGGCCAGCACCTCAGCGTGCGCCGTGGGATCGTTCTGCGCAGTCACTTGATTTACGCCTTCCGCCACGACATGGCCGTCCTTCACCACGACCGCGCCGAACGGCCCACCGCGCCCGGAACGGACATTTTCGATCGAGAGTTGAATGGCGCGGGCCATGAAGGTGTTGCCCATTTGATTTGGCTCCGTCATCGCGTAGCAAGTATAAGTGGAGTTGAGAGGTGCGCAAAGTTTTCTCGGCGGCCGTTCACCGCCATGGTTCGCAAGGCTGGTTCGCGAGGCCGGTTCGCGGACGCGAAAAGATTGAAAAAGCCGGGAAGGCACGATAGGCTCGGGCATGGACGGCCAAGCTTTTCTTTCTCATCGCGTCGCAACCCCGGATGGAATCCGGCCGGGAGCGGTGCTGGTGCGTAATGGAAAGATCGGCGGCGTCGTTCCTGCCAACCAAATTCCAGCAAATTTCGAAGTGCACGACTTTGGCGAGGCCGCCATTCTCCCGGGACTGGTCGATTCCCATGTGCACATCAACGATCCAGGGCGGACCGACTGGGAAGGATTCGAGACGGCAACGCGAGCCGCAGCTGCGGGCGGTTACACGACGCTGGTGGACATGCCGCTGAACTGTCTCCCGGCGACCACTACCGTCGCCGCGCTCGCTGCGAAGCGCAAAGCCGCGCGCGGGCGGTGCTGGGTTGATTGGTTAGCCTGGGGCGGTGTGGTCGGCGACAATCAGGCGGATATTGAAGCGCTAGCGGCGGGCGTCGCCGGTTTCAAGTGCTTTCTGATCCATCCCGGAATCGATGGCTTCACCATGGTAACCGAGCCAGAGCTCCGCGCCGCGCTGCCTTATGTGGCTCGCACGGGCTTGCCGCTGCTGGTCCATGCGGAACTTCCCGGCCCAGTGGAAGAAGCTACGTGTCGCCTGCAGAACGAAGATGCGGATTGGAGCCGTTACTCGACCTACCTGCAGTCGCGGCCCGAGGAATCCGAGCTCTCGGCGATCCGGTTGCTGCGGTCGCTGTGCCGGGAGTTCAGGTTCCGATTGCACATTGTCCACCTCTCGGCGAGCGAGGCTCTTTCGGAGTTGTGCGCCGCCCGGTCGGAGGGGCTTCCGGTCAGCGTTGAAAGCTGTCCCCACTATTTGCATTTCTGCGCGGAGGAAATTCCAGATGGGGCCACGCTATGTAAGTGCGCGCCGCCGATTCGCTCTCGCGAGAATCGCGAAAAGTTGTGGCAGGGATTGAGAGACGGAATCATCGATCTGGTGGCGACCGATCACTCGCCCTGTCCACCGGCGATGAAGCGGCTCGACGAAGGAAGCTTCAAGACAGCCTGGGGCGGCATTTCGAGTCTCTCGGTCGCGCTTCCGGTGATGTGGACGGAGGCAAGCCGGCGGGGATTCACCATGGCCGATCTAACCCGTTGGATGTCCGATCAACCGGCGCGACTCGCTGGGTGCGCCGCCCGCAAAGGCCGCATTGCGGAAGGATGCGATGCCGACTTCGTGATCTTCGATCCGGAAGCGGAGATCGTGGTAAACGAAGACCGGCTTTATTATCGTCATCCTGTCTCCCCGTATTTGGGAGAAAGGCTGCGGGGGGTGGTGAAAGCGACGTATCTGCGCGGGCAGGTCGTGTTCAGCAACGGCCAATTTTCTGGAGAAGCAAAAGGGCAGGAGGTTCGCCGCTAGTAATCTTCGCCGCTAGCAATTGCCACTAGTAATTAACGATAGGTTATGACCGCAGAGCACATCATCGGCAAGTCGGTGCCGCGCAAGGAAGGCCGCGACAAAGTAACTGGCGCAGCGCAGTACATCGATGATATGACTTTGCCGGGGATGCTCTACGGCGCGACGGTGCGCAGCCAGATTCCGCGAGGGGTAATCAAAAAGATCTCGTTCGATCCACAGGTCGACTGGAGCGAATTTGTAATCGTCACAGCCAAAGACATCCCCGGCAAGAATTGCATCGCTCTAATTGGAGACGATCAGCCCTGCCTGGCGGATGGCAAGGTCAATCATCCGGAGGAGCCTATTCTTTTGCTAGCGCACGCGGATCCGCATCTGCTGCGGAAAGCGGTCAATGCGATCTCGATCGAATATGAACCCCTGCCGGCGATTTTCTCTATCGAAGAGAGCGAACGCTGCTCCCAGGTGATTTGGGGAACGGACAACACATTCAAAGCTTTCCTGATTGCGAAGGGCGATGTCGACAGCGTCTGGGCGACGGCCGACTACATCGTCGAAGGCGAGTACACCACCGGAGCGCAAGAACAGCTCTACATCGAAAACAACGGGGTGATTGCGGCCTTCGATGCCGCGCAAGGAGTCACGGTATGGGGCTCGCTGCAGTGTCCTTATTATGTGCACAAGGCGCTGATGGCATTGTGCAACCTGCCGGAGGACAAGGTTCGCGTCGTGCAAATGGAGACGGGCGGCGCTTTCGGCGGCAAAGAAGACTACCCGTCGATAATCGCGGGCCATGCCACGCTCCTGGCCATGAAATCCGGGCGGCCGGTGAAAATTATTTATGACCGTCTGGAGGACATGACAGCGACTACGAAGCGTCATCCTTCGCGCACGCGTCACCGCACGGCCGTGAGCAAAGACGGCAAAATCCTGGGCGGAGAAATCGAGTTCACCATCGATGGCGGCGCGTACGCGACATTGTCATCCGTCGTTCTCTCGCGTGGCACCATCCACGCCGGCGGTCCTTATTACTGGCCGAATGTCCGGATTCGCGGGAAGGCGGTGGCGACAAACGCTCCGCCGCACGGGGCTTTTCGTGGTTTTGGAGCGCCGCAAAGTCTGTTCGCGATGGAGCGGCACATGGACCGCATCGCGCAGGCCGTTGCGCTTTCTCCGGTAGAGATTCGCCGCCGCAATTTCCTCAAGCCCGGTGAAACCACGACCACCGAACAAATTATCCGCGAAGAAATTGATCTGGGAAAACTTCTTGATCGCGCACTCGAGCTCTCAGACTACAGCGCAAAGAAAACGCGATTCGCGCAGGCGAACGAGACGAGTCCAATCAAAAAAGGAATGGGGATCGCCACCTTTCTGCATGGCGCAGGATTCACCGGCTCGGGCGAGCGTTATCTGGCCTCCGTAGTCGGAGTCGAAGGCTGCGCAGATGGCACGGTGCGCGTGCTGGTTTCGAGCACCGAGTTCGGCCAAGGGACCAACACTGTGCTCTGTCAAATCGCTGCTGAAGCTCTGGACTTGCCCTATGAAGACGTTCAAATTGCGCAGCCGGATACGAACCGGGTGCCGAACAGCGGGCCTACCGTGGCTTCGCGCACAGCCATGGTCGTCGGAAACCTGGTGCGGTCGGCCGCTGTGGGAATCAAGCAAACCCTGATTGCGGACGGCATGCTGCGCAGTTCGTACTCGCCGGAAGAATTTCGCGCCGCCTGCCAACGCCATATCGCCGAACACGGTCAACTCCGGTCATTAGCGCGCTATGACCCTCCCGCGGGCGTTTTCTGGGATGATCAGAAGTATCGCGGCGAAGCCTATGCGGCTTTTGCCTGGGCAGTTTATATCGCGGAAGTCGCCGTGGACCTCTCAACCTACAGCGCGAAGGTGGAGGATTTCGTGGCCCTACAGGAAGTCGGCAGAGTCCTTCACCCGATTCTGGCCAAGGGACAAATCGCCGGCGGCGTTGCCCAGGGTATCGGATTTGCCTTGTATGAAAAAATCGTCTGGCAAAATGGACGCATGCAGAACGGTCAGATGACAAATTACATCATGCCGACGTCCGCGGATTTGCCGCAGATTCGCGTCTTCTTCGAGGAGATGGGCAATATTCACGGGGCCTATGGCGCCAAGGGCATTGGCGAGCTTCCCATGGATGGCCCGGCGCCGGCCATCGTCAATGCGGTCGAAGATGCGCTGGGAACACGCTTCGATTCCATTCCCCTGTTGCCAGAAGATATCTTTGAGACGCTCTCGGAAGCAGTCTCCGCCGATCGAGAGCCATAGTATGGCGAGTATTAATTAATGATGGCCGACTCCTCCGAGCACCGCGGCAAATGCGAGATTTCCCTTGCCGTAAATGGCAGGGCGAAAACCGTTCGTGTCTATCCCATGGAAAGATTGCTGGATGTTCTGCGGCACGAAATTGGGTTGACCGGTACGAAGGAGGGTTGCGGAGAGGGCGAGTGCGGCTCTTGCTCCATCTTGATGAATGGCGAATTGGTGAATAGCTGCCTCATTCCGGCTATTCAAGCGGCGGGCTCAAATCTGACGACGATCGAAGGCCTCGCCGAGGGTCCGCAACTGAGCGCGCTGCAGGCGGCATTTTTGGAATGCGGTGGCGCGCAGTGCGGCATCTGCACTCCGGGAATGATTCTGGCCAGCTATCACCTGCTGAACAAGAAACCTAAGCCCACCCTGGACGATATCCGCGAAGGACTGGCGGGCAATCTCTGCCGCTGTACGGGTTACATGCAGATTTTCGATGCGGTAGCTGAGGCAGCCCGCCGCAGGAATCCCGCATGAGGTCCAATCCAGCCGACTATAAGCTGATTGCACCGGGCAAACTCGATGCCGTCGTGTCGCTTCTGGCGGAGGAGCCGGGCCAGTGGCTCCCCATAGCCGGCGGCACCGATGTGATGGTGCAATTCGCCGCAGGAATACTTCCGGCGCGGAAGCTGGTGAGTATTTGGAATTTGGCGGAACTGCGAGCTATCGAGATTCTGCCGGACGAAATCACGATTGGGGCGGGGTGTACTTATACCGCACTGCGTGAGCACGATGTCATTGCCCGCGAATTCCCGCTCCTCGCAAGCGCTGCTCGCTGGACTGGCGGAATCGCGAATCAGAATCGTGGAACGCTGGGAGGCAACATAGTCAACGCATCGCCCGCTGCCGATTCCCTGCCGGCGCTGCTGGCATATGAGGCCGAATTGCTTCTGGTGTCGGTTCGCGGGGAGCGCCGCGTGCCTTACCTCGGCTTCCACACGGGATACAAGAAGATGAAGTTGGCGCCGGATGAGTTGATTCGAGCGATTTGCATCCGGCGCGGGTTTTCAGGGTATCTTCATTATGCGCGCAAAGTGGGAGCGCGCAACGCTCAAGCCATCTCGAAAGTGTGCATCGCCGCTCTGGGCCAGCTTCGCGGCGGCATGATTGGGGGCGAGATTGGTGGCGAGGTTGAACACATTCGCATCGCGGTCGGTAGCGTGGCGCCTATTGCGCTTCGTTTGACGGAGGTGGAACGGATCGTGAGGGGCAAGTCTATCGATAGAGCGCTTGTCTATGCGGCGAGAAAGGCGGCAACGGCTGCGATCCAGCCGATTAATGACATTCGATCCACGGCGAGATACCGCTCCGCGGTGACTGGCAATCTGGTCGCGGAATTCCTTGAACAGTTGGGAACAACTGGGAGCAACAGCGGTGACAGCGGGAAGACGGCATGAGTGACGTGCTGGCGCGCTGGAATTTTCTTCCCATTGCGGCGGCTGCGGATGAGATACTGCCGTGCTGTGGCTCGCGCGCCTGGGCGGATGGAATGGCGAAGCGAAGACCGCTGCCCGACGAAGCAACGCTGATCACTGCGTCGGACGGCGTTTGGCAGGGTCTCACGGAATCCGATTGGCTGGAAGCATTTCGCAGCCATCCTCGGATCGGTGAATCAGGAATTGATGAATCGCGCATTGGTGAATCGCGGTCGCCGAAAGCGGCGTTGCCTCAGTCCGCTGCCTGGTCAGAGCAGGAGCAAAGGAACGTTGCGGACGCAAACGATGCCGTAAGAGTTGCGCTGGCAGAAGGCAATCGCGCATACGAACGCAGGTTCGATCGCATCTTCATCGTATGCGCTACCGGCAAGTCGCCAGCGGAGATCTTGGAGATTTTGCAACGCCGGCTGGAAAACGACGACCAAAACGAACTTCAAGACGCGGCCGAGCAACAGCGACAGATCACAGAGATTCGTCTGCGAAAGTGGCTGCAAGGATAACGACTAAGGATAAAGATTTAAGGATAAAGATTTAAGGATAAAGATTTAAGGATAAGGATTTAAGGACTAAAGATAGATGACGCGCATTTCGACCCACGTTCTCGATATTGCTGCAGGCCAACCGGCGAAGGATGTTCCGGTGCGTTTGGAGCGGCGAGATGTATCCGGCGCGTGGCTGCTGCTGGCAGCGGCACGGACCGATCAGGACGGCCGATGCACCCAGTTGCTACCCGGGAAGGAAGCGCTGACTCCAGGGCTTTATCGTCTAGGTTTCGAGACCGCGACCTATTTTGCCGCGCGCAAACTCGACGGCCTCTATCCGTTGGTGGAAATTACTTTTCAGGTTCGAGATGGCGAAGGGCACTTCCATATCCCGCTGCTGCTGAGCCCAAACGGCTATACCACGTATCGAGGAAGCTGAAGCATGATTGCCGTGGCCGACAACAAATATGGGAAGTCGCGGGTCCGTCTGGTCCAGGTAAAACGCAAGGCCGGCTGGCATGACCTTCGCGAGTGGACCGTGGAGATACTGTTGCAGGGAGATTTCGATTCCTGCTTTGTGGAAGGAGACAACAGCAAAATTCTTCCCACCGACACCATGAAAAACACGGTCTATTCTCTGGCGCGCAAGTCCGCTGCCGAATGCATGGAGGAGTTCGCCAAGGAATTGATCGAGTTCTTTCTCCGCCGCAATCCCCAGGTGTCAGCCGCGGAGGTGTCCATATCGGAGAAAGCGTGGGAGCATCTTCAAAGCGGCGGCAAACCTCATCCCACAACATTTGTTCAGGCGAGTGGAGAAATCCAGACAACCAAAGTGACGCGAACTCAGACGAGCGATTTTTCCCTGAACGCGGGTCTTGAAAACCTGGTCATCATAAAGACATCGGGATCCTCGTTTGAGGGCTATCTTCAAGACTCGCTGACCACATTGCCTCCAGCAAAAGATCGATTGCTGGGTACCGCTGTTAGCGCCAATTGGAACTATGCGCGAGCCGACGTGGCATTCACTTCCCGGCGCGCGAAAGTCCGCGAAATTCTACTGTCGCAGTTTGCCGCGCACCAGAGCAAGTCTGTGCAGCACACACTCTATGCCATGGGCAAAGCCGTGTTGGAGGGCGTTGCCGAGATAGAGGACATCGAATTGGCCATGCCGAACAAGCATTGCCTTCTGGTCGATCTTTCGCGCTTCGGACAGGACAATCCGAACGAAATCTTTGTGCCCGTCGACGAACCGCATGGCAACATCCAGGCGCGCCTTCGTCGCCAGGCGTGACGTCGCCTAAGAATGACATCGGCTGTTCGACAGAATATGCATGACTGCGAAGCCTTAGCCCGCGAGGTCATTGCGCGCTGCCAGACTCTCGCCCGCTTCAGTGAAGATGCGGACAGCATCCGCCGCACCTTCCTATCCCCGCCGATGCGCGATTGCCATCGGGAAATTGCCCGATGGATTGCGCCTCTTGGTGCAACCTCCAGAGTGGACGCGGTGGGAAATCTGCGCATCGTCTATCCGGCAGCAGGAGTCGAAGTTGATGCGCCGCGGTGGCCACGATTGCTTATTGGCTCGCATCTGGATTCCGTCCCCAATGCTGGAGCTTACGACGGCATTCTCGGAGTAGTTCTTGCCATTGCACTGCTTAGTGCTTTCCAAGGCCGCAAGCTTCCCTTCGCCCTCGAGGTAGTCGGTTTTTCGGAAGAGGAAGGCGTGCGCTTCGGCACGCCGTTTATCGGCAGCCGCGCGCTCGTGGGCACCCTAAATGACGAACTGCTGAACCGCCAGGATGCGGAAGGAATTTCGATACGCGAAGCAATCGAGAATTTTGGTTTGAATCCCGCGGAAATTGCTTTAGCTGCGATCCACGAGGACGTTCTCGGCTATGTCGAATTCCACATCGAGCAGGGGCCAGTGCTGGAGAACGCTGGCCGGCCGCTGGGAGTCGTGGAAGCGATCGCCGGCCAAAGCCGGCTGGAGTTCACGTTCGTGGGCCATGCCAATCATGCGGGAACGACGCCGATGAATCTCCGCCATGATGCTCTCGCAGCCGCGGCTGAGTGGATCAGTGCCGTCGAGCGCCATGCGCAGAGTGCTTCGCAGGATACTTCGCACGACACTGCGCACGATACTTCGCACAACACTGCGCACGATGCTTTCGGATTGGTGGCCACGGTTGGCGCAATTCAAGCCAAGCCCGGCGCGGGCAATGTCATTGCCGGGGAGACGCGGTTAAGTCTGGACGTGCGTCATCAAAGCGACGAAACTCGAAAGACAGCGGTGGACTATTTCGTTCGACAGGCGGAGGATATTGCCACGCGTCGAGGGTTAAGTGTGCGATCGAAGGTGCTGATGGACCAGCCGGCCGTAGCCATGGATCCATTTTTGGTGAGCCAGTTCGACGAAGCTGTCCGCAAAGCGGGGTGTGGGCCCTACCGCATGGTAAGCGGCGCCGGCCACGATGCCATGATATTGGCGGAGAAAGTTCCGTCGGCCATGATTTTTCTGCGGACGCCCGGCGGCATCAGCCACGATCCGGCAGAATCGGTAACAGTTGAGGATGTGGCGAAGGCGATCGAGTGCGGATTGCGCCTGGTCGAGCAGTTGGCATCCTCGTCTGAATTTCAAAGCCGAATTTCATAGAAAGACACTCCATGCATAATCTCGGCCATACCCGAAGCTCACACCAGCCGAATCATCTTCTGCTGACGCCCGAAACATTTGTACGCACCACGCTTCCCGGTATGAAAGGTTGCGCCGCGATTGTGCACACAGGGCCGGCACTGGGCGCGCGATTTATTGAGTACACGGCGGAATTTGAGGCGGACGGCGAAATGGGCGGCACACAGGCGCAGCGCTTTATCTTAGTCATCGAAGGCGCGGTCAAACTGGAAACGCCGGGTAAACAATTTCATCTCGGGGAGCGCGGTTATGCCTATGTGCCGGAAGCATTGACGCATCGCATTACGGCGACGGGGAAGAGCCGCGTAGTTGTGATTGAAAAATCGTATGAATTGTTGGAAGGTGCCACGCCACCGCAATTAATTGTTTCGCACGAAGACAAAGTTGCCCCGCATCCGCTCGGGGACGATCCCGACTTGCAGGTGAGATGTCTTTTGCCGGACGAGATGAGCTACGACTTCGCGGTCAACACCATGGTCTACCAGCCCGGCGCCGCGCTCAGCATGGTCGAAATGCATGTTATGGAGCACGGGCTCATCATGCTCGAAGGCGGAGGAATCTACCGGCTCGGAGATTCCTGGTATCCGGTCGCGGCCGGAGATTTCATCTGGATGGCGCCCTGGTGCCCACAGTGGTTTGGAGCAATTGGAAAAGTCCCCGCCAAATATCTAATCTACAAGGATTGGAACCGGCATCCGCTCGCCGGCACGCGCACATGAAAATCGAAGTTGACGGCGACCGGCTGGGATCTGAGATTGAAGCACTGGCCTCGATTTCCGATGCTGAGGCGCCCGCGGTCACGAGAATTGTTTTTACTCCCGCTGACCTCAAAGCCCGCGCCTGGCTCGGCGTCCGGTGCGAAGAAGCCGGTCTTTCACTCCGCCAAGATCCCATCGGAAACACGTTCGCTCGCTGGATTGGTTCCGATCCCACGCTTTCCGCAGTGGGCACGGGCTCTCACATCGACGCGATTCCAAACGCCGGGAAATACGATGGAGTCGTCGGAGTTCTTGGAGGTCTCGAAGCGATTCGAGCTCTGCAGCGGGGCGGATTCCGTCCCCGGCGTTCCATCGAACTGCTGGTGTTCACTTCGGAAGAGCCGACGCGCTTCGGGATCGGCTGCATCGGCAGCCGAATGCTTTCGGGAACTCTTTCTCCCGATGCCGCGCGACGGTTCAAGGACAGCGATGACGCATCGCTCGACGAAGTTCGCGAAAGCGCGGGATTCCATGGACAACTCGAAACAGTAAAGCTGCCGAGCGCTTACTACAAGGCGTTCGTTGAATTGCACATCGAGCAGGGTCCCGTGCTCGAGCGTCAGCGAATTCCGCTGGGCGTGGTGACCAGCATCGCAGCCCCGGCGAGCCTGCGTATTTCCATCGACGGTTCAGGAGGCCACGCAGGCGGAGTTCTGATGCCCGATCGGCGTGACGCCTTGTGCGCGGCAGCGGAACTTATCCTGGCGATCGAGGATGCCGCGCGAACCAGCGGCGCCGTCGATACCGTTGCGACGGTCGGCCTCTGCGAGGTTTTTCCAGGAGCCGTCAACAGCATTCCCAGCCGCGTGCGCCTCAGCGTCGACATTCGCGATACCGACCTTAATCGGCGCGACGGCGTAATGCAGGAGATAGGGATTGCCAGCAATGCGATCGCGGCGGAGCGACAGGTTTCGATTCGTCCCCAGTTATTGAACGCCGATGCCCCCGCCGATTGCGCCCCAGCGGTTATCGAGGCTCTCACCGCATCCTGCCGGAAACACAATTTAACGTTTCTGCCCATGGTAAGCCGCGCCTACCACGACTCGCTCTTTATGTCGCGCATCGCTCCGACCGCAATGTTGTTTATCCCCTGCCGCAACGGATACAGCCATCGTCCGGACGAGTATGCATCTCCGGAAGATATCGCCCGGGGAACGCTGGTTCTCGCAGAGACTCTGGCGGCGCTTTCACAATAGCGCTATCGCTGAGGGTACGCTGGCGCATTTGCGGATTTCCGATCTTCTTTGCGGATCTGGGCATAACCGGGCTTGATGATCGAATAAATCAAATCGCAGCGCTCGTTGTAAGGCAAGAAAGCGCTCTTCATCGCATTGATGGTGATCTTCTCGAAATCGTCCAGTGACAAACCAAAAGTATCCGACGCGGCCTCGAACTCCTGAGTCATGCTGGTGCTGCTCATCAATCGGTTGTCGGTGTTGAGAGTTACGCGGAATTTCTCTTGATAAAGAATTTTGAAGGGATGTTCCGCCAAGCTCGGCGTGGCTCCCGTATGAACGTTACTCAGCAAGCAAATCTCCAGTGGGATGCGCTTATCGAGCACGTACTGGGCAAGGTCGCCTAATTTCACCGCCTTCCCGTCGACCACCGCGATGTCGTCGATCAGGCGCGTTCCGTGTCCGATCCTGTGTGCCCCGCAGTATTGAATCGCCTGCCAAATCGATTCCTTTCCATAGCCTTCCCCGGCATGAATCGTAATGTTGAAATTCTGCCGCTGAATGTAGTGAAAGGCGGCCACGTGTTTCTTGGGAGGGTAACCGCCTTCTTCTCCGGCAAGATCGAAGCCGACCACGCCGCGCGCGCGAAAATCGACCGCTAGTTCCGCCATTTCAAGCGACACGTCCATGTTGCGCATAGCGCAGATGATCAGGCCTGAAGCGATTCCAAAATCCTTGCGTCCTCGTTCCAATCCCTTCAAAACGGAGGTGACCACCTGTTGGTGAGTCAGTCCTTTGTGCGTGTGAAAAATTGGCGCGAAGCGGGTTTCAAAGTACACCACGCCATCTTTGCTCAGATCCTCGGCCTGTTCATAGGTAACCCGCTCCAAGGCCTCCTCCGTTTGCATGACCGCGATGGTGTGCTTGAAGCCCTCCAGGTACTTCGCGAGGCTTCCCTGATTCGCGCCGCGATGAAACCATTGCGCCAGCGCTTGAGGGTCGTTAGTGGGAAGTTCCGCATATCCCACATCTCTTGCCAGCGCGATCACGGTTTGCGGTCGCAGCACGCCATCCAGATGCTCGTGCAGGAGAACCTTGGGGTAACTCCGCAATGCCTCTTTATCGTGTTTCATCGAGCGCTCTTTTCTTCCCCACAACGATATCGGAATGTAGCCGTCACTCTTCTCCGATGTCCTCGTTCCACACCTCGGGATTTCTGCGAATGTATTCTCCCAGCAGCGAGGCGCACTCCGAAGAATCGAGATCAACAACTCGCACTCCAAGCGAGCGGAGCCATTCCAAGCCGCCCTGAAAAGTACGGCTCTCTCCGACGATCACCGAGCCAAATCCGAACTGCCGCACCAGCCCGCTGCAATACCAGCAGGGAGCCAGTGTAGTGACCATGATGAGCTTGCGATAGCTGCGCTGACGTCCTCCATTGCGGAAAGCATCAGTCTCGCCGTGGAGAGATGGATCCCCGTTCTGGACGCGACGGTTACGACCAGAGCCGACGAGCCCGCCCTCGGCGTCAAAGATCGCAGCTCCGATCGGGATCCCTCCCTCGGCTAGCCCGGTGCGGGCTTCCGCCAACGCAACCGCCAGCATTGCAGCATGATCGAGCTCAGCCATAATCCTCGGACGGAAACGCTCCTAGTCATAATACTGTTCGATGAAATTCCTCAAACATCCACCAAAACGCGCTCTAGAACAGATTCCACAAGAACTGGTTGTAGACGTCGTGGTGATACTGCACTTCCTGCGTCTTGACGAACGTCCCCAGCAGCCGCGGACACCGGTCGGCGGACGCCTGCTTCAGATCGGCGTACCGGCCCTTGACGTCCTCACCGAGAATCTCGGACGTCCACCTGGCCTTGCGGAAACTGTCAATCGCGTCATAAATATTGTCGGGCAGATAGCGTTCCGCTTGGCGCAGGTTCTTGATCTTCGCTATTTCTCCATCCAACCCCGTCTTGAAGATGGAATACATCACCATATAGGGATTCGCGTCTGGGCTAACCGCACGCACCTCGACCCGCATGCTCTTCTCGTTGCCGATCGGGATGCGAATCATCGCGCCGCGATCGACCGCCGACGCCTTTAACTGGTTGGGCGCCTCAAAGTGCGGGTCCAGCCGTCGGAATGCGTTCACGCTCGCATTCAGCATCAGGCAGATGTCATTGCCGTGCGTCAGGATGCGGTCCAGGAATTCCCATCCGAACTTGCTCAGTTTCTCTTCTCCTTTGGCGTCCCAGAACAGATTCTTTCCACCCTTGCTGATCGAAACATTCGTGTGCATACCGCTGCCATTCACACCCACGACCGGCTTGGGCAAGAACGAAGCGGTCAGCCCCATATGCGTCGCCACCTGCCGGCAGATCAGCTTGTACAGTTGGATTTGATCGGCGGCGGCCACCACTTCGCCATAGCTATAGTTGATTTCGAACTGCGACGGTGCGACCTCGGGGTGGTCCTTCTCATTCTGGAAACCCATCGCGCGCTGCACTTCGGCGCTCGTATCGATAAACGTGCGCAAAGGATCGCCCGGCAGTGAATGGTAGTATCCGCCGGTGTTCACATACTCGAACTTGCCGGTCTGGTAATAAGTCTGTTCGGCGTCCTTCCCCTGGAAGATGAAACCCTCGATCTCGTTCGCCGCGCTCAGCGTGTAGCCCTTCTTTTTATTTAGTTCACCGGCAAAAGTGTTCAGGATGCCGCGTATGTCCGCCGCGTAGGGCTCTCCGCTCTTGTCAATGACGTCACCGAACACCAGCACTTTGCCCGGACCGAATATATCCGCCGGCGCCCAATAGAACGCGCTCCAGTCGATACCGAGACGCAAGTCGCTCTCGCGCTGCGCGGTAAAGCCACGGATCGACGATCCATCGAACGTCAGGTTGTCCCAGCTCTTCAGCAGGAACTTCTTGTCATAGTCGAGCATGTGAAGGCGCCCTTCCAGATCGCTGAACAGCACGGTCAGGGCCTTGATGCGCTTCTCGTCATTCAGATACTTCAGGCGTTCTTCCTGGATTTTGTGGAGGGCAACGCGGTTCTTCCGCTGTTCCTTGGCCTTCAGATTCAACTCTTCGAGTTCGTCGTATGGGATCGCAAGAAAATTCCTCAGTTCTGTGGACATGCATCTCCTTAGCAGGCCCCACCAGGGTTGGCCGGGCCAAGCCAGTAATTAATTTTTCCGCCTGAAGCTCCGGGAAACAGGGTACCGCGCGGCAAGCAACTCCGCCAACCGCCGCCATGAAAAAATATGAGGTCGATCGCCATCCGGGCCAATCCCTCGATACCGGCATAAGCCCCGGCGTGATCAGTCCGGTGCATATTCCATATAAATTTCCCTTCCTAGCGGAAAGATTTATGTGCGGCAGAAGAAATACGCATTGGACTTGAGCCTTCGCTGTCGATAATGTCGGGGGTTAGGCATTGGGACTGCCGTTGCGTGCCGCCGCACGCCCAAGGAGGACTGCGAGCAAATGGCAGAAGACGTTGAAGTAACCATGAAACCGACCGTAGGCTTGACCGGTCTGACCATGAACGCGATGGCGCTGATCGCCCCCGGCGCCTTTCTTTGGCTTACATTCTTCATTCAGGCGACCACGGGCGTGACCGGGCCGTCCATGTGGATCGGCATCGTCGTAGCTTTACTGCTCTGCCTGGCGACCGCCGTGTGCTACGCCGAAATGGCCAAGCTTTACCCCGGCACGGGAAGCTCGTACTACTTCGCGGAACAATCATTCCTGAATCATGAAAAGGTCTGGCGCTATGCCCGCATCTCCAAATTCATCGTCGGGTGGGCCTCGCATCTTTATTACTGGATCTACCCCGGCGTGATGGTCGGCGTCATGGGCATTCTCTGCGGCTACCTGGTCGGGACCCTGTGGCCGAACTTCATGAACGCCTCGAACCCTGGTCCGGCATTCATGATGCTGGTGGCGATAGCCTTCTCGTTCGCCGTCGCCTACATTGCCCACCGCGGCATTAATGGCTCAACCTCGGTCAACATTGCAATCAACGTGATTCAAATCAGCGCCCTGCTGGTATTTTCATTCTTCGCGCTCAGCTACCGAGTCAGTCACAAGCCGGGGAGCGAAGCCTACCAGTTTGATTCGACCGCGGGCGGTGCATACAACTATGAATTTGCCACTACTTCACAGGTGGTCAACGGCCAGGCCGCGGATGTGATCGTTCGTGATGCGAACGGTGTGCCGCAGCCCAGACTCGATGCCGCCGGTAAGCCCGTTCCCTATCGCATCAGTTATCCGGCCACGGACGACAAGGGAAACTTCCTGACCCACCCCAATGCCAAGTCGGTCATCGGAATCCATAACTTCGGCTGGATATTCATCCAAGCCACCGTCGCAATTCTGATCCTGGTCGGATTTGAATCGGTCACAGCCATGGGAGGCGAAGCCAGGAACGCCAAACGCGACGTGCCGATTGCGGTGATCACCTCACTTCTTGTGCAAGGAGCGTTTTGTTACCTGATCGAATATTTTGCCGCGAATTACTTTCTAAACAGCGGTTACAGCATGGCTAACGCCTCAGGCTCAGCCGCTCCGATCGGCGACATGATGGTCATCGTGGGCAATCATTTTTTTAACGGCCACGGACGCGCCTTCATGCTGGTAGAGGCCTTCACCGTTTTCCTCGCCCTGATCGGCACCACGCTTTCCTGCATGAACACCGGGGCGCGAGTGACCTACGCGATGGGTAAGGATCAGGAGGCGCCCGCGCACTTTGGCATGCTGCACTCCAGGAACCTGAGCCCGCATCGCGCCATCTGGACGCTCGCGGTGATCTCGGCGATCGTGGGCTGCCTCGCCGTGGGTATGGCGTTTGGCGACGCTGGCGCTCCCGCCGATTCGGCGATCCAGGGACTGCCGCATGGTTTCTGGTCCAGCTTCGGCTATACCACCCACGACAAGATGGCCGCGTTGCCCAACTCCCTGCTCACGGTTACACTGGCTTCCAACTTCGGGACGTTTGTCCTCTACGCGCTCAGTTGCGTCATTTGTATCGTCGCTTATCACGGTCATCCCAACTTCAAGCTGGTTCGCCATCTGCTGATCCCGGTCTTTGGTTTGCTCGCCAACCTGGCCTGCATGACGTTCTATGTGATCGGCCCCTTCATGGGCTACGGCACCAAGATGGAGCCGCTCCTCGCGCTGGGGATCGCACTGGTCTGGGGCGTCTATGGTGGAATTTACTTCTTCCGCACCAGTAAGAAAACCGGCCGCACAACCTCGGTTCCAAAGCGCGCGACGACCGCCGCCATCACCTAGCTGCGGAAAAACTCGGTATTGCACTTGATTTTGGGTGGCGCTGTTGGTTTTGATTTTGGGCGCCGCTGTTTTTTTTGATTTTGGGTGGCGCAGCGGTTCACCGCTGCGATAGCTCCATTATTTTGACTACGGCTTTACAGTTTGCTGAAAAACTCAGTTTCGTATCAGGGCATCGCTTTAGCGATGCCGTAAATGCCTTGAATTCAGATGCCCCTTTAGGGGCTGGGCAGTGAAAACCGAGTTTTTCAGCAAACTTTTTAGCCTCTATGGGAGCGGTTCTCGCTCGGGAACGACGTTTCCATGTTGCGACCCTTAACTCAGGATTAGTTTTGCGGACGCAATCTTTCGGAGAAATTCTCGGTAAGATATTCTCATTCCGAAACCGAGTAGCGTCGCGAGTAGCGTTGAAGGATACGCCGTCGCTGTTCGCCCCAAGTTTGCATGCTGGACCTTGAATTCTCTGAACTCTCCGATGCGGGCCGTGTGCGCACGCGCAATGAGGACTACGTTGGCCACGTGGTTCCTGGCTCTCCCGCACAAGCGCGCTCGCACGGATGGCTCTTCGCTCTGGCCGATGGCGTCGGCGGCCAGCGCCAGGGCGAAGTCGCTTCGCGCGCCGCCGTCCAGGAAGCCCTCGCCGGATTCCGCCGCGCGAAGGACGGAGCTTCGCACAAAGATGTGGTCAACCAGATCGTGCAATCCGCCAATGCGCGCGTCTGCGAATCCGAAGCGCTCTCCGGCCGCTCCGGCCCGGGTATGGCTTCCACCATCGTCGTTGCAGCGCTACGATTCGACCGCGCCACTGTGGCCCATGTCGGCGATTCCCGGTGCTATCTCATCCGGTCCGGCGATGCCAAGCCCATCACCCGCGATCACACCCTTGCCGCCGACCAGGCGCGCCTCGGCCTGGTTTCCGCCAAAGAGGCCGCCGAGTCCTCCGCCCGCCACGTTCTCAGCCGCTCGCTCGGGATGAACCTTTTTGTAAACGTCGATATGGATGAGATCCAACTGTTGGCCGGCGATGTACTGGTGCTCTGCTCGGACGGACTGCACGGCGCTGTCACCGCCGCCGAAATGGCCGAGACCACGCGCCGTCACCGCGATCTTGCCGCGGCCGCCCAGGAACTCGTCGACCGCGCCAACGAACAGGACGGCAGCGATAACATCAGTTTGCAGCTCATTCGCGTCCGCAGCGTCGAACGCATGGGTATGTACCGCGGCCGTCCCTATAAACTGCGCTAAGAGCCCGCGCTCGAAGCGGCGTTGCCCTTGCTTTTGGGTGGCGCAGCGGTTTACCTGTCCTGTTCCATGACATTCTTTACAGTTGTTATCACGACATCCTTTACACTGCCGCGCGAGCGGAGCGAGTGCGGCAGTGTAAAGGAACGCCCGCCGAGGAGCGGGCGAGATGGCGTGGCGAACTA
>Ga0182024_10001184_pt1 | contig 67590 bp, 58 predicted proteins | sample P32metaG_FD_120480 | JGI IMG/M metagenome (GOLD analysis project Ga0182024, IMG submission 120480) | Permafrost microbial communities from Stordalen Mire, Sweden - P3-2 metaG (Illumina Assembly) | ecosystem: Environmental > Terrestrial > Soil > Wetlands > Permafrost | place: Sweden: Stordalen... | reverse complement strand
CCGCCGATCCCGGCCTCTTGCACACTGGTGATGCCGTCGGCGAGGTAGCGCTCGCCAGCTTTCGCAATGGCGCGAGTAACCACGTCGGACGGAGTCGGGTACGTGAGGGGTCGCAGGAGAAGTTGTGCTTGTTCTCGGAGCAGACCAGTTGGACGCCCGCTCGAATCGACAACGACGTCGCCCCCTTCGGGGACGTGGTCGAGGTCGAGGCGCTGTAGCACGAGGGAGTTGACCACGCACATATGCCCCGATGTGTGACGCAACCAGACGTGGTGGTCAGGGGCAACCCGGTCCAGCGCGTCGCGCTCCGGGTGCAGACCCTGCAACTTGTTCTGGTCGTAGCCTGTCCCGATGATCCACGTACCCGCGGGCTGACGAGCAGCCCGATCCGCGACCAGATCGTAAATCTCCTCAACCTGGCGGAGGGGCGGCGAGGAAAGCTGTAACTCGTCGAGACTCATGCCGAACCAGACCATGTGATTGTGCGCGTCATGGAACCCAGGTACAACAGTGTGGCCAGCCAGGTCGACGTTCCGGCGAGCTTCCAGCCCGGAACAATCATCCCCGACGGCGAGGATGCGGTCTCCGTGTACGGCCATCGTTTCCACCGGCATCAGATCGTGGCCGGTGAGGATGATCCCGTTGCTGTAGATCGTGTCTACGCGCATGGCCCGTTGCCCTCCGTGAAAACCATTGCAACGCCGGCGGCGCTCCATGATGACCGGTGAGTCGCGGAACCGATCTGAGCGAGTTGTCTACCCTGAAGGAGAAGCGTTCCGTCTTCTGCGCGTATCTCGACACTCTCGTCGACGAGACCTTCAGAGACTACTTCGGTACGAAGCGTGATGAAACACCACCGTGTGTCGGTGGGTTGAGCTCTCCAGAGCAGGTTGAAGCTCAACGTAGGCACGAGTGCCGGTCCTTCGAGCACGCCGAATATGACGGGCGCCCACGCGTCGGCCATGGCCGCTAGAAGGGACGCGTCGACCGGTCGATCTTCGCGGAGTCGTATCCATCCGGCGCAGTCCAATGGTCCAACAGGTGTGTTCATCGGGGACGAAAATGGCAAGTGTCCACTTACGGGTTGGATCTCCCAGTGGTCGAGGTAGGCGGGAGACGCACCTTCGTACAGTGACCGACTGTGGTTCGGTGCAATCGGTGACGAGATTGAATCGGTCGAGGGCGCTTCGGCGACGGGTTCATTGGAGGTGGGGGCGACGAGCGTGAACAAAGAAGTGACGAGTGTTCCGGTGTGCTCTTGGTGAAGGTCGAGGTGAAGGACCGTCGTGGTACGCCCGGAACGGATCAGCCGGGCGCTGACCGTTGCGAGCCCCACGCGGGGAGGTCGGAGATAGTGAATGCTTGCGGAGGCGGGGCGATGATTGTTCCCAAGACGGGTCGCTTCGAGTTCGGCAGCGCGTGAGAGGACCGCTGCCAGGTAACCACCGTTCGGACCACTATCGACCCACCATGATGGATCGATAGTCACCTCGTAGTCGTTGTCGGCCCGCCGCAAAAGGGCTATCGAGCGGTCGAACGAAGGGTCTGTTCTCGTCCCCGCGTTCTCGTCCGATACCTGCACGACGTCAGTCCACCACTACGGCCCGCATATCGGCGATCCCGTAGCCGTCCGGGTACGCGATGACCGGGTTGCACTCGATGCTCAGCGTGTTGTCGTTGGTAGCGAGCTCGGCGATTGACGTCGTTAGCTCTGACAGTGCGTCGAGGTCCACAGCGGGAGCTCCGCGCCAACCTTTCAAGAGCGGTGAACAACGAAGCGACAGCCACGCCGAACGAGCCTGTTGGGTGGTCACGGGAGCTAGAAGTATTGTCACGTCGGGATCGAGTTCGGCGGTGACGCCACCGCGTCCCACGGTGATGACGGCCCCGAAGTTCGGATCCTGCGCCGCACCGATCAGTAACTCCAAGCCCGGGCGGAGCATCGGCATAACCAGAAGTGAGGCAGTGGGGAATCGGCTCCAGAGGTCGTCGGCCGCTGCAAGGAGTCCGTCAGGGCCGAGGTTGAGGCGGACGCCATCGACGTCAGACTTGTGCGATACAGCTGGATCCTCGACTTTGAGACAGAGCGGAAAGCCAATGTCGGCGGCGGCGGCGAGTAGTGAATCTCGGTCGTGGACGACGGCGATGGGGGGTACCCCGGCCCCGGCCAGTCGCAGACGCGAAGCGGTCTCCTCGATGCCGACTATCCGGAGTCCTGGAGTGCTGCCCACGGGAGATTCGTCAACGCTCACCCTCGACCCGGAAACTGTCACGGCGGCGAGCGCGGCCGCAAGTCGACGGACGGTGGGATAGACAGGAATGCCGCCGTCACGAAGACGCTTCACGGTTTCGTCATTGTCTGACGCAAAGGCGGAGTGCACAAGAACAGGCGTACCGCGTTCCTTTATGGAGAGTAGTTGCGCTACGCCCAACATTTCTGCGCCACGTTGTGCGACGTATCCACCGAACGTACCCGAGACGACCACGACATCTACTCCAGGATCTTCGGCGCCCACTGCAGCACATCGTGCGATAAGTGCGGCGTCGTCCTCGAGCCCGCCGGCCGTATCCAGCGTCACGGGATTATGGCCTGATACCCGCGGCGCCGCGGGCGGCGTCAACGCTTCAAGCGCGGTCTCGGTGGTTGGACTCAATCGGGCCAGGGGAATGCCTGCGTCACTCAAGGCGTCGACGGCCATCACGCTGTCCCCTCCGCCGTCGGTCAGCACCAGCACGCGGCACGTCGTCGGCCTCACAAGCGTTGCTGCGGCGAGCAAGTCAACCATCTCTTCGGGTGAGTCAACTCGTAGGGCACCGGTTTCCGCGAAGACGGCGTCCCACACGCGCGCGCTGCCGCTGAGGACACCAGTGTGCGTTGCGGCCGACTCATTCCCGGCGATTGATCGTCCCCCTTTCAACACCACGACCGGCTTGCCGGCTTGTTGGCAAGCGAGTAGCTCGTCACGTAGGCGACGGCCGTTCCCGATGGGGAGACCTTCTATATAGAGAGCAAGGGCGTCGCAGTCATTCGATCGGGCGTGGTAGCCAATGAGGTCCGCGAAGTTCACGTCCAGTTGATTGCCGAGTCCGGCACAGCTTGAGAATCCGATGCCGGCGTACGTCGCTTGGCGAAACAGCGCAATGGCGGCGTTGCCGGACTGAGTCAGCAGCGCGATCCGACCGGCCGGGATGGTCGGACACGACGTGAGGTTGAGACCCGCACGAGCGGTAAAGAAACCGTAGCCATTCGGGCCGAGCAATCGCATTCCCGCGTCAGCGGCGACGCGACCGATCTCCGCTTCTCGAGCGCTTCCCTCGGCGTCTCGCTCACCGAGCCCAGACGCGACGAGCACGGCCGCACGAATGCCGGCACGAGCGCACTCCTTTACGACTTCGAGCGTGGTGGCTGCTGGTACCGCGACGTACGCGAGGTCAACGCGTTCATCGATTTCTGAAAGGGATCGTACGAGTGGTCGGCCAGCGACTTCCTCGCCCTCACTTCGCGGGTTCACTCCGAAGATCGGCCCGGCGAAGCCCAGTGCCACGCTGGACTTTATTACCTTGTGTCCTAGCTTGTTCGGGTTGAGCGACGCCCCGAAGACGGCGAGGCCGTTTGGCGTGAAGAACGCGTCAATTCCAGAGTCGTCGTTGCGGCCATGCACCGAGATCACGCGTCCTGGCTTCGGTCGTGACTCCTCTGGCGGAAACTGTCGGCCGCGGTGAACGCCTCAGGGGTTGCGCGCAGCATGAGCGAGTTCACAATCTCACGTTCAAAAGCGGCGTCGAGGTCACCTTGCATCCCACGATTGAGAGACGACTTGGCGAGCGAGAGAGCGAGGCGAGGTCGCCCCGCCATCTCCTTGGCCCAGGTGACGGCGGTCGCAAGGGCGTCGTCGGCAACGACGTTGACCAATCCAAGACGGACGCCCTCGTGGGCGTCAAAGCGACCTCCCATGAGGACCAACTCTTTTGCTTTGGCCGGTCCGACAATCGCCGGAAGGAGACGCGAGATGCCTCCCGTCACACCAAGGCCGACCTCAACTTCGGGAAAGCCAAAGACGGTCTCGGTGTGGGCGATGACCAAGTCGCAACACAACGCGAATTCGCAGCCAGCGCCGAGGGCGTAGCCGTGGACGGCAGCAATTACGGGAGCGGGAATCTGTTGCATTTTTCTCGTCACGTCTTGCATGCGTTCGATCCGACGTCGAGCGGATTGGTCGGACTCGGCTCGGGCCACCTCTTTGAAATCGTGACCTGCACAAAATGATCGTCCATTTCCGCTCAAGATGACGGCGGCCGCCTCATCTTCTGAAGCGCGGTCGAGACTCAGGCACAACCCCTCCACGAGTCCAGTATTCACGGCGTTGAGTTGGCTCGGACGATTCAGCGTCACGTAGGCGATGCCGTCTTCGATCCGGTAGAGCACGTGCGCCTCCGTTGGCGCTACGCCTTCGACGACGTACTGTTCAGGCTCATGGTTTGTCACGGCCTCCACCCTTCTTTTTATCGGCACTTGCGACGTGTCGCGGTCTCAGCTGAGAGAACTCTGGAGATGTTGCACGAAGCAGATTGAGGGCCATGCCGACGAAGCCATCGCTGACGCTGTCGAGTGAGAGACGGCCCCGTGGGGAATACCAGTAGGAGACACCCGTGCACATCTGCAAGAGAGCGAACGTCGCGAGCTTGATATCGGGGACAGTGAAGGCACCCGAATCGACGCCCTCGTGTACCGTGTCCTCCCAAATGCCCTCGTAGGCGTCGCGCAGCGCGACGAAGTTGCGACGACTCACCTCGGTGAGCGATCGGATTTCGGTGTCACCGACGATCATGAGCAGGTTGTCCTCGGCGTGGCGGCGAACGTGGAGATCGACCAGCTGCATAATCCGCCGCTCTGGATCGGTACTGACGGCCGTGATCTCTTTGGCCGGGTCCAGGAGATTGCGCATGCTCTTCTGCATGAGCCGGCCGAGGAGATCCTCCTTCGTGCCCATGTAGTTATAGAGCGAGGCCAACGAAATCTTCGCTTCTTCAGCGATCAGCCTGATGCCGGTTCCTTCGAAACCGCGGGTGGCGAACAGTCGAAGGGCGGCAGCCTCTACCCGGTCGGCGGTCGAAGTTTGGGTTGCCACGGGCTTTATACTATCGATCGATCGATCACGACGCAGAGATGGATCAATGCCATCGGACTGAAGGGACTAATCACTGGGAATTTTGTTCTAGTCTTGGAGAAGTACGCTCAGGGTAATCGATCGATCGTTCATAGCGGTTGATGCTTTCGTTGTCAGTGACCGAAGTGGCGTGCCTCTCTCGAGTGGTACTCGTGGACACTGGTGACAGACAGCAGAAGAGATTTCAAAGGACAGGAGCGCGAATGCAGCGGCTACAGAATTTCATTGCGGGCGAACTTCGAGAGGTGCAAAACGATTCTTCAATTGAGATCGTTGACCCCTCGACTGGGACACCGTACCTTGAGGCACCCAACTCGAGCGACGCTGACGTCGACGCGGCGTGCTCCGCAGCATCTTCGGCGTTTGAAGTATGGCGGTCGACGACGCCTTCGGAACGAAGTCTCGCCCTCTTTCGAATAGCTGATGCTCTCGAAGCCGAGGCGGAGGCCTTTATCACGGCGGAGTCCGCTAACACGGGAAAACCGCTTTCGTCCATGCGTGGCGATGAGTTTCCGATGACGATTGACTACTTGCGGTTCTACGCCACGCTGGCCCGGAACCTGCCTGGCCTTGGCTCGGCGCAGTATTTAAGGGGATACGACTCGTCCGTGCGACGAGAGCCCGTTGGCGTCTGCGGGCAAGTTGCTCCCTGGAACTATCCACTAATGATGGCAGTGTGGAAGGTCGGACCCGCTTTGGCGACCGGCAATACCGTGGTCCTCAAACCAGCCGATACGACACCCGTGACGGCGGTCATGATGGCGGAGATCGCGGGACGGTACCTGCCCGCGGGCGTCTTGAACGTGGTCGTTGGGGACCGCGACACCGGCCGATCTCTTGTCGCCCATCCTCGTCCCGATCTCATTTCGGTGACGGGAAGCGTACGGGCGGGGAGCGAGATCTCGGTTTCGGCTGCTCCGTCCTTGAAGCGGGTGCATCTGGAGTTGGGCGGAAAAGCACCGGTCCTCGTCTTCGACGATGCCGACATCGATGCGGCCGTCAGTGGCATTGCCTCCGCCGGGTATTTCAATGCTGGCCAGGACTGCGCTGCAGCAACCCGCGTCCTTGTTCAGGAGAGTATTTACGACGAATTTGTCGAGAAGCTTGTCCGCTGTGCTGAAGAGACACCGTACGGGGCACCGGAAGAGGACGTCAGGTTCGGGCCGCTCAACAGTGAAACTCAGTTGACCAGGGTCTCCGGCTTTTTCGACAGGATGCCAGCTCATGGGCAGGTTCGAACGGGCGGCAAGCCGGACCGCAGAGATGGCGGTTACTACTTCGAGCCAACTGTCGTCACCGGTCTGGCGCAAGATGATGAAATGATCCAAGAGGAGATCTTCGGTCCAGTCTTGACCGTCCAGCGCTTCACGAAGGAGTCAGAGGCGTTGGCCCTAGCGAACGGCGTTCGTTTTGGCTTGGCTGCGAGCATTTGGACACGAAGTCACGAGACCGCCGTTCGGGTCAGTGCTCGTCTCGACTTCGGTCAAGTGTGGATCAACTGCCATCTCACGCAGGCCGCCGAAATGCCCAATGGCGGCTTCAAGTACTCCGGTCACGGAAACGACCTATCCGCTTTGGCGATCGACGACTATACGCGCGTGAAGCACGTCATGAGCAAAGTCGACCTCGGTCGTTGAGAGGCTCGGTTCACGTTCACAAGTTTCTCTTACGCTTCGAGAACACCTCGAAGAGGTGTCAACGGCGAGCCGTTCGTCGGACCGATCGAGACTCTGATCCCGGTAGCCACCTGTTGCTCCACCGGAATCACGACGAACGGCGCTGACGTGTTGCAACGTCGCCCAAGTTTGTCGAACAGCCACGGCATAAAACTTGCGTATTGTGATCTTCTCGCAAATTGAGTTGCGTCGCCCGGCGCGCTTTGCTATCTTTTGCGGAAAAGGGGGGCGTATGAAACTTGCTCGGTGGCTTATGGGACTAGGGATTATGGCGACTTTGTTCACCGTGAGCTCCCCGATGGCGAATGCCGCTGGGAATTCCCAGCAAAAGAATTACCTCCTGATCGGCACCGATACGGGCGTCGATTCCCTGAACCCCCTGGTCGGACTGGCCCAAGACTCGTACAACATGTGGGAGCAGATCTATCCCCAACTCGTCCAGTACAACCCGAAAGGCCTTTCGTTTGTGGCTGACTTCGGGAAATCATGGACTCACTCGGCCAATGAACTGACCTGGACCTTCCAGACCACCCCGAACGCGAAGTGGTCCGATGGCAAACCGTTGACGGCGAAAGATGTCGCTTGGACCTACAACACGATCATTAAATTCAAGGCGTCCTCAACTGCCTCCTTGGCGGGTGGTGTCACGAACATGGCGAGCGCAGTAGCCACCAGTTCGAACACTGTGGTGATCAAGTATTCGAAGCCCACGTCTGACGTGCTCGCGAACCTTCAGCAACTTCCGATCCTGCCCGAGCACGTGTGGGCGAAGTACGCGGTGGGAAAAGGTGCCGGCCTTAAGACGTTCCCGAACAAGCCGACTCCGGGTAACCCTGTGGTCTCCGGTGGTCCCTTCATGAACACGTCGTTCGTGTTGAACCAGCAAGCGATCTTCTTGGCCAACCCGAACTTCTACGGACCCAAGCCGCATATCAGTGGTTTTGGCCTCCAAGTGTTCTCGAATGACGACGCCATGGTTGAGGCGCTGAAAACTGGGCAAATCGACGCCATCGAGAACGTGCCAGTTACGTCAGTGAAAGTGATCAAGGCTGCGGGATTCGACGTCTACGTCGGACCGAGTCTGACGTGGCGCGATCTCATCATCAATCCAGTTCAAAATAAGACGACCGACCGCGAACTCCTCAATCCCAATGTCCGCAAAGCGTTTGAGTACGCGGTCGACCGCAAGACGATCGTCAAAACGGCGTGGCTCGGTTACGCAACGCCGGCCGCCAGTGCCATTCCACCGGCAACGGGAATTTGGCACGATCCCGCCATTCAACCGCTGCCCTTCAATCTGACGTTGGCTAACCATCTTCTCGATCAAGCTGGTTACAAGAAGGGATCCAATGGTATCCGGACTGCGAACGGTCATCCGATGAGCTACCAAGTCATCTTTTCGAGTGACCAGAATGGTCCAGGGGACCGAGCATTTCAAATCATACAAACTGATTTTCGAAAGATCGGTGTGCAACTCACTCAGCAGGTGTTGGACCCGGCGGCGACTCAGACAGCGATTACCGCCAACAACTACCGCACCTACAACTTGGCGATGTGGTTTTGGGTGCCGCTGATTGACCCCAGTCTGATGATTTCTGCGTACACGTGTGGTCAATACGACTCTTGGAATGACAGCGGTCTCTGCACTCCGGCTTTGGACAAGCTCTATCAAGAACAGTCGAGCGCTCTCAGCTTGAAAGAGCGAGTGAAGCTCGTGTACCAGGCGCAAGTGATGATCTACAACTCGAGGGCCGAGATTGCTCTGGTCAACAACGACGTCATTGACGCCTGGAGTAGCAAGTGGACGGGGTTTGTCGAGACGCCGCAGGGATTCTTCAATCAGCTCTCCAAAATAGATCTTGAGCAAGTACGCCTGAAGTGAGCTTTAGGCGGCAAAACGTAGTCAAAATGCACATGATGTTTGAGTCGACGCGGTGTCTTCACGCGTGGTGTCGAGCACTCACTCCCCAGCACGGCCTTGAACAGGAACGAAACTGCCTATGACGTTGCCAACAGAGCTACAACCTCGCGCGATCCCAGAACTCGTGAGCGAATACATTTCGGTGACACCAAAGTCGCGTGCCCTACACGAGCGTCTCTCGAAGTCCCTCGCCGGTGGGGAGACTCGTGTGGTTACTCACTTCGAGCCCTACCCGATCGCCATAGCGTCAGCGGAAGGGCCTCGACTAGTCGACTATGACGAGAATACCTACATTGACCTGGTGAACAACATGGCCTCGTTGGTGCATGGACATCGGTATCCGCCCGTCGTAGAGGCGGTGGCCGAAGCGATGCAACTTCTCGGAACGGTGCAGGCCGGTAGTCATCGTTACCTGGTGGATTTCTCCGAACTCCTGGTGGAGAGGTACCCGGCGTTCGAACGAGTCCGATTTACGAATTCGGCCTCCGAGGCGGCCATACTTGCGCTGCGCATCGCTCGACGTGCCACCGGCCGAGAAAAGCTGGTGATCTTCGACGGTGCCTACCACGGTATGGGAAGTGAGTTCAATGACGCTCATCCCAACGTCGTCAAAGTTCCCTTCAATCAGCCGACGGCTCTCGCGGACGCCGTCGACGAGACAGTCGGTGTGGTGATGGTGGAGTCGTTCCTCGGTCACGCGGGCGTGGTTCCGCCCGCACCTGAGTTTCTGCACGCCGTTCAAAACATTGCTGAATCGGCGGGCGCACTCTTCGTACTCGACGAGACGCAGTCACTGCGGAACGACTATCACGCCCACCACGGTGCGGCCGGTCTGCGACCTTCGATGGTCATCATGGGTAAGAGCATCGGCGGCGGTCTCCCGGTCGGCGTCTTGGGCGGCCGGGCGGATCTGGTGGAGCTGGCGAGCGCGAGCCGCCCAGACGGACTGAGGCATTCGGGCACCTTCAACGGCAATGTCTTGACAACCGCCGCCGGGTTTCAGGCAGTGGTCGCCCTCTCTCCGAGCGCGATTGCCACCTTGAACTCTCGTGCCGCGCATCTCGCCCAACAGCTAGAGAGCGAGGGCCGTCGACTGGGGCTACCGATTTCGGTCACTCGCTCGGGATCGACCATGTGTGTTCATTTTAGGGACACGGCACCCACGAACGCGGCCGAGGCCCTCGCGCGTAACGACTTCGCCAGGTGGTTTCATATTGCGGCGATGCTTGAAGGGGTCTGTACGATTCGAGGTGGCAGACTCAACCTCTCGACGGTTCTCAGCGACGCCGACGTGCGAACAGTCGAAGGTGCATTGTGTCGCGCACTTGCTCGGTTGGCGGAAATGGATGTGGCGGACGGATGTTGACTTGCCGGGACGCACTCTTCGAGCAGAGGCGTCGACATTGCGTGGATGACCGGTGCTTCTGGAGCGCTACGGTTTGTCAAGATCGAAGACGACCAGAGGTGCAGTGTGGATACGCACTCTGAAGCGTCATTGTCGCGAGCAGAAGGCGCTCCGTCATCGTACGCAGAGCTCCGATTGCTGTTGCAAGAGCGACTGCCCAACTTCTCAAGCGGTCAGAATCGGATTGCTCGCTTGTTGTTGAGTGACCCGGAGGGTTGCGCATTCTTTACGATCGGAGAGACTGCGCGAAGGGCCGAGGTGCACGAATCATCGGTCGTGCGCTTTGCCACCGCCCTTGGTCTCGACGGATATCCGGGACTCCTAGAGCTCTGCCGCCAGCAGATTCGAGATCAAGCGCAGTTACTTCGCAGATTTGAAGAAGCACAAAGGCTCTCCGATACCGGTGACTTGCTGACGATGATGGCCGTCTACGACCAACGCAATCTGGCTCGGACCTACGCGCTCATCGACAGGGATTCGTGGCGACGCGCGGTCGGGTTCTTAACGGAAGCTCCCGCAGTTCACGTGATCGGAATGAAGAAGTGTTTCGCCCCGGCGTATCTGCTGACGTATCTCTTGCACCTCGTTCGACGCAACGTCCAGCAACTGTCGTCGGGATCAGGTCTGCTGGTGGACCAACTTCGTGACGTCGGCACCTCCGACGTGCTGGTGGCCATTTCGATTCATCGCTACACGGTTGAAACGCTGCGTGTGCTGGCCTACGCACACGAGCGAGGTCTCAAGACGATCGTCCTCACTGATAATCCGGCGTCGCCGCTCGTTCCATACGCCGACGTTGTCATCTACGTCGAGACGAGCGGCGTGACGATCCTGCGATCGATCACCGCCTTCAACAGTGTCGTACAAGCGTTGGCCACTGAGGTGGCGGTCGGGCTGGGCACGCAAAGCCGGTCCGAGCTCCTACTCGACGAAGAGTTGCATCTCGCGTTTCACGAGTTTGTCGTCGAGACAGAGTTGTCGCCGAGCGTGACGCACTCTGACCAAGAGTTCGTTGCGCCCACGCCGAAGGCGCGATCTCGTGCGAAGCGGGTCGACCCATTGACGGACGACCGGGACTAGCAGGAAGTCGGCATGAGACGAAGCAAAACCCATCGACGTCACTTTGAGTGGACGTACGGACGATGAATTCGGTCATTGAAGAGAAGTGGATCGGCGATGTCCGATGGTTGGTCGCGACCGGAACGCGAGAGGCGGTCTTTCACGCGCTCGGTGAACACGCACGCGCAGATATCTCGTCGCTCATTGCGGCGCTGCCGGAGTTGGCAGTCCTCAGGGCATCGGTTGATGGTCCCCGCGGTGAGCAGTTTCACGCGATCGTCGAAGCAAGCCGCCAGGCGTTTCCGGTTGAGTTTCGCGAATTGGAAGGTCTGGCCGAAGGATCCGGCGTGGGTCTTCACGATCTCTTGTTGTTGACCCTTCGCGGCGATCTCGAAGGTCACGACGTCCATGGGTGCAGTGAATTCGGCTGGACTGACGGTCAAAGAGCCTTGCTCGGGCACAACGAAGACGGTGATCCTCGACTCGACGGAGCTTGCTCGCTGTTGACGCTGCACATTGACGGGGAGCCCGCCGTGGTCACCTGGTGGTATCCGGGCTTCCTCCCGGGCAATACGTACACACTCAATGAACACGGCTTGGTGTGGGGCGTCGATACCATTCACATGGCCAGTCCCCACACGGCACCGGGCAGGGCGTTCGTGGCGCGCGGCCTGCAGAGAGTCGCCACGCTCGACGGTGTGGTTGCCTTCCTAGAAGAGCATCCGGTCGCTGGTGCGTTTACTTACGTCGCGGGCCAGATGGGAAGCGCACGACTTCTGAGCGTTGAGCACGCGGGCGACCGCGTTGCTGTCCTCGAGTCCGCACAAAGTCCCGGTGTTATCTGGCATACGAATCACCTCTGTCAACTACCCGATTCGCTCAATAACGCCTCCTCGGACAGCCTGACCCGCGGAGCGGTGCTCAGTCGTATCACCGAAGCGCCAGAGGATCCCTCGGTTGCGTGGTTGCTGGAGATCTTGACGGGGGCCGTTCCCCCCGTAGGCGTTCGGGCGGAGGGCACCGACATCACGCTGTGCACGTTCGTGGCTGATCTCGAAGCCCGCACCATCACTCTTCTTCAGCACGGAGGCGAGGCGGTCACACTGAGCGCAGCGGAACTCCTGCTCGGGGAGAGCCAACTTGCCGCAAGCCCAGTCTCCAACGTCGCCATCGAAAACGACTGTACCCAACAACTACCCGGAGGAATGAATGACGATTGATCAGAAAGCACACGCGAGTAACAAGGACGTCTTTTTGGAGACGAGCAATCCAGAGACCCTTGTGCCGTTCTCATTCCAGGAGTACAAGACGCGATTGAATCGTATTCGCGCCAAAATGGAAGAGGCGGGACTCGACGTACTGTTTCTTTCGGCGCCCGAGAGCATCTGTTACGTGAGTGGACATCAGTCGACCTGGTACCAAGGCCAGGCTCCAACCGAGTGGTACCCCGGGAGCGGAATCGCGATTCATGTCGACACCGACGAGCCCATACATTTCGAATCCGAAGATGAATTCACCTTGACAAAGGTCGGTTCCATTTCGCGCAACGTGAAGATCAGACGCCATGTTGACGACACGTCGAGCTGGGCCGATTTCATCGTTGCCGAGTTGACGGCCACGGGATGGCTGAAAGGTCGGATTGGTCTCGAAATGTGGAGCTCGAGGCCCAACCGAGGCTACAGCGAGGTGTTTCAAGCGGCCTTGATGGCTGGTGGCGCCAGCGTCGTGGACGCCACCAGGGTCGTACGAGGAGTTCGCAATATCAAGTCGCCACAGGAACTCGCCTACGTCCGCACAGCTCAGAAGATCGCCGATATCGGCATGAGGGCTGCCATGAAGTATCTTCGCGCCGGTGTCACTGAGTTGGACGTCGCCGCGGAGGTGACGTACGCCATGGCGAAAGCAGGCGGGGAGACCGCGGGGATACCGACGGTCGTGGCTTCCGGGCCTCGGAGTTCCGTTTTGCACGGCCTCCCGTCGAGGCGTGTCATCACCCCCGGCGACATCGTCAACGTCGATCTTCATGGGGTGTACAACCGCTATCACGCTGGAATGGCGCGCTGTTTCTCAATCGGTGAGCCTCGACCTAACGTGAGAGCGCACATTGAAAAGATGGTGACCGGCGTGGGGCTGGTGGCGGATCTCATCCGACCCTCTCTCCCCGCGCATGAGCTTCTCCACGCGGTGAAGGCTTACTACGAAGAAGTAGGTATCTGGGAAGATAGGTGGTGGGTCGGTGGCTATGAATTAGGCATCGCGTTCCCACCCGACACCGTGGGAGAGTTCTACTACGAATTCGAACGTGAGCCGGGCGACAAAGCCTTTGTGCCCGGGATTGTCTGCAACTACGAATCGAACTTCTATCTGCCCGATCAAGCGGGAATGGCAGTAATGACGCACACCATGGCCTTCACCGACGACTCCGCGGAGTTTCTCCACCGGATCCCGTTGAAATTGGAAGTTGTGGAGTAACGACAACTTGTCTTCCAACGTGATCCGAATGAAGTGGTGCTCTGCGCAGCGCGTGCGTGCATTGCGCGTGCTCGTTGACGCGAGGGTTCGCTCAATGAGCGAGAGGTACGAGGTCGACGATTCTCACTCCAAGGTGCAACCTTCAAGTGCTTCGCCGGTCATCGCGGAGCGACCTCGTGGATGTGACGGGAAACGCGGATGACGAGCAATGCGTAGTGCTGACTACGTGATCAAGCGATTGGCCTTCGCCTTGTTCACAATTTTCATGGCTATCACGATCAACTTCTTCTTGTTCCGGGTCATTCCCGGAAGTGCCGTGACGGACCTGGCACGAGTGCCGAACGCGACCCCGCAGTTACGCCACGCGCTGACGGTGGAGTTCGGTCTCAACGATTCGAAACTGCACCAATATTTCACCTACCTGTGGCAGCTGGTTCATGGCAACATGGGCATCTCCTACGTCAATCAGCAACCTGTCTTTCCCCAGCTATTGAACGACTTGAAGAACACGATCCCCATGGTGACGATAGGGACCGTTGCGGCGATCATCATCGGCGTCTTCTTTGGAATCGTGTCGGCGTGGCGACGAGACTCAGCGGTCGATCACGTCAGCACCAGCTTGGCGATCGCCTTTTACTCCTTCCCTCCGCAGTTCCTCGGCTTGGTGCTGCTCATCTTGTTCGCTGGGACGCTGCCGTCGAGTGGGATGGAGTACGCCCTGGCGGGAGTTTTCGGATCAGTGGGCTTTTGGTCGCGACTTCAAGACATCGGAATACACATGGTGCTCCCCGCCACGACGCTTTGTCTTACGCTCTACGGTGAGTTCACGCTGATCATGCGATCGTCGATGTTGGAGACGCTCGGCGAGGACTACGTGCTGACTGCTCGGGCCAAAGGACTTCGCAATGGCAAGATCGTCGTGCGCCACGCCCTCCGTAACGCCCTCTTGCCGATAGTGACGTTGGTCGCGATGTCGCTCGGCTGGATTATGGGCGGTGCCATCATCATCGAGTTCATCTTCACGTGGCCCGGGATCGGATGGGCGATGTGGGAGGCCGTGAGCCAGCGTGATTACCCGATGCTCCAAGGTGGTTTTTTGATCCTGGCGATTGCTGTGGTTGGGTGTAATTTCATCGCGGACTTGGCGTACTTCAAGCTGGATCCGAGGGTCAGCGAATGAGCATGCTGCTCCAAGAAGCAGCGGTGGGTCCGCTGCCAGAGGTGTCCCGTCGTCCTCTTCGAACTGTGCTGCGTCATCACAAGTCCGGGTTGATTGGCCTCGGAATCATTCTCTTCTTCATTGTGATCGCACTCGCCGCTCCAGTGTTGATGCCGTATTCGCCGACCGTGCAATCGTGCGCGGTGTTCGCGCCACCGTCGGCCAAGCACTGGTTCGGTTGTGATGACGGCGGCATTGACTTGCTCAGCGAGATCATGCTGGGCGGCCGGATCTCTCTACTCATTGGCTTCGCCGCGACACTGGTCTCCATGGTGATCGGTGGTGGCGTAGGAATACTGTCGGGCTACTTTGGTCGATGGGTGGATATCGTGCTCATGAGGATCACCGACTATCTCTTGGTGATCCCGCCGCTAGCCTTCGCTCTCGTGGTGGCGGACGTGTGGGGACCGAGCGTGGTGCACGTCATCATTGTGATCGGGATACTCCAGTGGGCGCCGACGGCGCGGATCATTCGAGCTCAGGTGATGACCGTGAAAGAACGGGTCTACGTGAAGCGGGTGCGCGCCATGGGGGCGAGCGACACGCGGATCATCGCTCGACACGTGTTGCCACAGGTCGCTCCACTGCTCGTGGCCAATACCGTGCTCACGGTGGCAGTCGCCATCTACCTTGAGACGACGCTCGCCTTTCTCGGTCTCGAAGATCCCTCAAGTGTCACGTGGGGAACGATTCTCCAACACGCTTTCGATCGAGCAGCGGTGAGCGCTGGTGCGTGGTGGACGATCGTGCCAGACGGCATCGCCATCTCGCTGTTGATCATGGGCTGTTTTCTGCTCGGGCGGGCAATTGAAGATGCACTCAATCCGAGGCTGAGGGTAGGTCACCTCTCGACCCGCCGCTGGAAGCTCCGTCCGCTTGTCGGTCTTGGGCCCGATGCCATATGAGGAAACTATGAGTCTTCTTGAGGTGCGCGATCTCCACGTGTGGTTCGAGTTACCCAACGGCACGGAGCTACACGCCGTTCAGGGCGTCAGCTTCGATCTTGACCACGGCGAACGGCTGGGTCTCGTCGGCGAATCGGGCTGCGGGAAGACGACCACAATTCTCGCCCTGATGGGTCTGTTCCCGCCTTCAGTTTCGGTGGCCGGTGAGGTCATTGTGAACGGGGAGAACATTTTGGGTAAGGGCGAGTCCTTGATTCGCGACTACCGGTGGAAAGAACTCGCCATGGTCTTTCAAGGTGCCATGAACGCGTTGAATCCATTGATGACGGTGGGACGCCAGATCGTGGAGCCGATGGAGCTTCACGGCATCGCGTCGGGAGCCGCTGCTCGAAAGAGAGCGGGCGAACTTCTGGAGATGGTTGGTATCGCCGCGTCGGGTGCTGACCGCTACCCACACGAGTTCTCCGGCGGAATGCGCCAACGCGCGTCGATCGCGATGGGGCTGGCCTGCCAGCCGAAGATCCTCCTCGCCGATGAGCCAACGACGGCACTTGACGTCATGGTTCAGGCGCAGATTCTCGAGCTCTTGGTCGGGCTTTCGAACGAACTCGGATTGGCCCTTATCCTCGTCACGCACGATCTGCCGGTCGTGGCGCAGGTCTGCGAACGCGCGGCGGTCATGTACGCCGGCAAGATCATTGAGAATGGTACGACTGAGGACCTCTATCACCGACCGCGTCACCCCTACACGCGCCTTCTCTTTGCGACCACGCCGGACCTCTATGACGACGACGACGTCATTTCAATCCCCGGCGTACCGCCGCGACTTGATCGCCAGATCGTGGGGTGCCCATTCCAACCTCGCTGCGACTCAGCGTTCGAGCGTTGCAGTTCCGAGCAACCGGCACTGAAGAGTCTCGACGTTGGACATTCGGCGGCCTGTCATCTGAACGACGTGCCGGTGAGCGTGACCGCCAAGCCTGAAAGCTCGCCCCGCAACGGGCAAGCCCTTGACGCCGTCGACGGCTCCGACGATGGGTCGTGAACGTGGTTGACTCGTTGGCGACATCGCTTCGCGCGGACGTTTCCGCTCCCTTGCTCGAGGTTGAGCAACTGAAAATGCACTACCCGGTGGCTCGTGGGATGACCGAGCGGCTCGCGAGGCGACCGCAGCGTTTCGTTCACGCCGTCGACGGGGTCTCGTTCTCCGTTGCTCCCGGCGAGATGCTCGCACTCGTCGGTGAGTCGGGCTGTGGCAAGACCACCACCGCTCAGGCTGTCCTGCGGATGCTGAAGCCGACGGCGGGGGCGGTGCGCTTCGAAGGCACCGACCTGAGCACGTTGTCCCAACGGAAGATGCGCCCTCTGCGTCGCCGCCTGCAAATGATCTATCAGGATCCCTATGAGTCGCTCGACCCCAGGTTCCGGGTTCGCCAGACCATAGAGGAACCGATGTTGATTCACGGCATTGGGGGTTCTGCAAAAGACCGCAGGCAAAAGGCGATTGAGGCACTGGAACGTGTTGGGTTGACGCCAGCCGAACTCTACCTGGACCGGTACCCACATGGCATGTCGGGTGGCCAACGTCAACGGGTCGCGATCGCTGCGTCACTCGTACTTGATCCAGTGCTCCTCATCGCCGATGAGCCGGTCTCCATGCTCGACGTGTCGGTCCGTGCTGGTGTGCTCTCGCTGCTCGATGGTTTACGACGCCAGCGCGACATGGGAATTTTGATGATCACCCACGACCTCGCCACGGCCTCTCACTTCGCCGATCGAATCGCGGTCATGTATCTCGGTCGCATTGTCGAGACCGGACCGATCAAAGAAGTAATTCGCAATCCCCAACACCCCTATACCAAGGCTCTACTCTCCGTGGTCCCACAGCGAGATCCTCGCAAGATGGTCAAACCACTGATTCTGACGGGCGAGATTCCAAGCCCCATCGACTTGCCGACCGGTTGCCGGTTCCGCACGCGCTGCCCGATGGCAGAAGAGCGGTGCGGGCAGATCGATCCGGAGTTGAGGACGGCGGTGGCGGCGAAAGGCGACGATCACGCCGTCGCTTGTCTGCTCGCGTGAGGGGGCCGGGAGTCAGTGAAGCGCGTCAGTCGTAACCCTGTTGGCAACATTCAATCGTCACCGACGTGGTCGTTCAAGAGTATTGGCCGGGAGTCCATCGGTGCGAAGTGAGTATGTCCACGAGGCGATCGCTCGGAAGAGCGTGCGCGGTGATGCCGTCGCGACCGGTCATTGTCTCGGCGGCCAGCAGGGCGTTCAAAATGGCCTCCTCGGTCGCGTCGACAACGCCGTCGTACAGCGGGGTGATGTGACTGTCGTGCAGCATGGTCACGTTGACGCTGAGGGGCTGCGTCACGTCCTCGGCGACGGAGAGCCCAGAGTTTCCAGTGGCGAAACACACGAAGATATCGCCACTCGTATGGTCGCCTACGCCACCCACTCTCGCAATACCGAGTCCCGCACGCTGCGCGAGGCGGGCGCATTGGTGCGAGAGCAAGGGGGCGTCCGTTGCCACTATCACGATGATCGATCCGAAACCCGGGGCGCTCGGACCCGGGCCCGGTGCGGGTACTTCGGAGGTCGGCAGCAGATGCCCAACGGGAACGCCCGCGACCGAGAGGCGTTGGCGTCGCCCATAGTTCGCCTGCACGTGCACTCCGACCGTGTAACCACTGGCGGTGACCCGCGACGCCGTCCCGACGCCGCCTTTGAATTCGTGGCAGATCATTCCGGTTCCGCCACCGACGTTACCTTCGGCGACTGGGCCGGAAGTCGCCGACTCGAGGGCACTCCACACGTGCTCGGGTCGGACGTGCATACCGCTGGTGTCGTTGAGAAGTCCGTCCCACGTCTCGCCGACGACTGGCAGACTCCAGTAGACGCCACCGGCCGGCCGCTTTCTTACCTCTGCCGTGATCAGACTGTCGCGCACGACGCCGACGCTGGAAGTATTGGTGATGGCGATGGGGGACATCAGCATGCCCGACTCTCGCACCCATTCGAGACCGGTAACTTCGCCGTTGCCATTCAGTCGATGACAACCCGCGAAGAGAGGCACTTTACCGACGTCAACCGAAGGCACGATCACCGTGACGCCCGTACGAACGGGACCGCGTCCCACGACCAATGGCCCTTCCCCGTCGATGAGGGTGGTGTGTCCGACGCGCACACCGGGCACGTCGGTGATGGCATTGTTTGGACCGGGTTTTCCGGGTCCTACGACAATGCCAAGTTCTCTCGCACGCATCTCTTGGAACACTCCTTTGTGGTCGTCGAACCGGGCTCTCATGACATTCGATAATCCGGTACGTCACCGTAACATTGCTGGCTGCAGGGCCAACGTCAGATTTTCGAGAGTAGGGAGGATCACCTCGTGATCGTTCGAGATGAATTGTCGCACGCAAGCCGTCGGCTGTCCGCTTGTCTTAGTTTTGACTTCGACGCCATGTCGGTATGGATCGCCGGCACCGATAATCCCGCGGCGATTTCACGCGGCGAGTTCTCGACGATCGCGGTGCCGCGGATCCTCTCGTTGCTTGAACGGAACAACATCCGGAGCACCTTCTTCATTCCCGGACACACGGCGTTGGCGTATCCGGACCTTGTACGTCAGATTCGAGACGCGGGCCACGAGATAGGCCACCACGGGTGGGTGCACGAGAACCCCGCGAGCGTCGACTACCAGGGCGAGTGTGCGATTTTCGAGCGGGGGTTGGAAGCTCTTGATCGCGTGGCTGGCGTTCGACCGATGGGGTACCGCTCGCCGTCGAACGACCTCAGTGCGCGTTCAATGGAGCTACTGCTCTCCTACGGAATGCGCTACGACTCGTCATGTGGCGGGTCAGACTTCGCGCCGTACTACCAGCGAGTCAACGATCGCGTCTCCAAGACTGAACCGTACGTCTTTGGACAGACCGTTGACCTCGTCGAAGTGCCGTTTAGTTGGATCCTTGACGACTTTCCTCATATGGAGTTCGACGCTGGCTGGAGCACCGAGCAAAGCCCTCCCTCGACGGTCCGAGAGATATGGCAGGGTGAGTTCGACTACGCCTATCAACACACTCCCGGTGGGATCTTCAATCTTTGCATGCACCCGCAAGTCATTGGACGAGGACACCGCTTGACAATGTTGGAAAAGTTGATCGAATGGATGAAGCAACCGGGCGTCGTTTTTGAGACGATCGGGGAGTACGTAGAGCGATGGCGTAGTGAGAATCCACTCGGGGATTGGATCGCGAGCAATCCCATTCGTGCCGGGACCAACGCCCTCAGCGAGTAGGACACGCGTTGCTGTTGTTCACTACGACCGGTTCGTACGCTCTCTACCAAGCGCGATGACGGGATCGAGGCTTTCGGGGTTGGCGAGCGATGAGAGGGCAACCACGTCGCTCGGCGTCGCCCCCGCCAGGATTCTCTTCACCGGCACCTCGAGCTTCTTGCCCGAAAGCGTCCGGGGAACACTGTCGACGAAAACGACGTGATCGGGCACGTGGCGCGGCGAGAGCCGCGTGCGCAACTCGAAGCGTGCGGTGCGCTCGAGTGCGTCAGGCTCGGCACCCGGAGCGACGAGGAAGAGCCACAGCTCTCCGGACCCGCCCTCGGGGTCCTCAAGGTGAACCACGAGGCTGTCGGCAATACCGTCGATGCTCTCGATGACGTCATAGAACTCGGCGGTTCCCATACGCACGCCGCCTCGATTGAGGGTTCCATCGGAGCGACCCGTGATGATGACCGTGCCCCGACACGTCACCGTCACGCGGTCACCGTGGTCCCATACGCCGGGGAAGCGCTCGTAGTAGGTGGATCGGTATCGCTCACCTCCTTCGTCGTGCAAGAATCCGATCGGCATTGAGGGCATCGGCGCGGTGATCACCATTTCGCCTTCGGCGTCGATAACACTGTGCCCGTGCTCGTCAAACGCCTCGACGCTGGCCCCCAGGCAGCGACACGAGATCTCGCCGGGCCAGACGTCGTGCAGCGGGCTCGCGCCAACGAAGCCGCTGCAAACGTCGGTCCCACCGCTGAAGGAGGCGAGCAGGAGATCAGCGCCGACGTGGTCATAGACCCAACGCGCACCGGCGGCCGGGAGCGGCGAACCCGTTGAGCCGAGAGTCGCAAGGTGCGAGAGGTCGACGCGGCCGGCCGGGTCGAGTCCGTTCCTCAGGCACGTGACGAGGAACGCGGCGCCCACGCCCGCGCAAGTGACGCGTTCGTCAGCGATGAAGTCCCATAGCCGCTCGGGTGTCGGCCACGTAGGGTTGCCGTCGTAGAGGACGACGGTGGCGCCCACGAGCAGACCCGAGACGCAGAAGTTCCACATCATCCAGCCCGTCGTTGTGTACCAGAAAAAGCGGTCGTTCTCGTCAAGGTCGAAGTGATATCTAAGTGCCTTCAAGTGCTCGAGCAGGATGCCACCATGACAGTGGACGATGGCCTTTGGTTTGCCGGTCGTACCCGATGAGTACAAGACGTAGAGCGGGTGATCAAAGGCGACGGGCTCGAAGGACAGCACGCCGTCTGAAGCCACGAGATCGGCCCACGTCTCCCAGCCCGGCCCGGGCGCCCCCAGCCCCAGGAGGTCGAGCGACAGTGCGTGGCGCACGGTGGGCAGACCGGCCAGGATGGCGCCGACGTCACCTCGCGCGTCGCGGACTCGCTCGCCGTACCGGTAGCCGTCCACCGTGACCAGGACAGTGGGATTGGTCTGGACCAGGCGGTCGAGGGCCCCGTCCGGTCCGGTCTCGGGCGAGCAGCACGTCCACACGGCTCCCAGGCCGACGGTCGCCAGCATTAGGGCCAGCGTCTCGGGGATATTGGGAAGGTAGGCGGCCACTACGTCGCCTCGCCCGACACCGCGCGCACGTAGACCGGCTTGAAGTCGGCCGACGAGTTCTCTGAGCTCATCCCAGGACATCGCGTGGCGCTCGCGCGCGTCGTCGTAGCCGATGATCGCCACCTCGTCGCCTCGTCGCTGGCCCAGGGCGTGTTCGGCGTAGTTGAGCGTGCCGTTGGGGAACCACCGTACGCCGTTCGGCGCGTCCGCGTCCGCCTCACGCGTGCTGCGGGGCTCGTCGTGCCAGGTCACCTCGGCGTCGTTGGCGACTGCTCGCCAGAAGTCGGCGCTCGTTGACGGGTCGACTGACCAGCGCCAGGCGTCGTCGTAGTCGGAGAATCCGTGGCGCTCTAAGAAGGCGTGAAGGTGAGAGTTGCGTCGACGGTCACGCGACGGTGACCACAGCGGTGTGGTCACGCGGCGTTCTTGAGAGGCAGACATGCGTCCCACGGTACCTCGGGGTCACCTCACCAGCGTCGCGCTCGTTGGTTTGGATTCACGGTGTTGTCGAATAATGAGGCCTTGAGAGGGACCCGATCGGCTCGGCGACGGCGCTCTCGGATTGCGTCTCGACGGTGCGCTGAAGGCGCGATGCAATGTACGGTCATTTACTCAGAATAAGGAACCTTGGCCCCGTTTGATGAGTTCGACCGGCTACGTCGCGTCGTCGATTGAAGGAGTTCGTGTAAGTGGCGACCATCGTGGGTAAGTCGATCGTTAGCACCGAAGTGAGCTTTGACGAAGTTCTGCTTTGAGTTGGATCGACGCGACTAGGGGACGAATCAGGGTATTCCCCAATGGTGAGAGTTTTCTTCTTGGTCTAACGTGCGATCGATGGCACGAATCGTACGATTGAACGCGACGGGAGAATGTTGAGCCTTGGCGATTCGATTTAAACCTGGCTCGCGCGGCGACTCGATTGCCCGGAATCGATGGCTGGTCCACCTCGCGCTGATTCTGGGAATCCTCGCCGCAGTGATCTCTGCGGTATTCCTCTCTCGCAAGTATCTGGGTCACTCAGGGACCACCGATCACTCCATTATCGGACTGCTGGTCCTCGGGCTCGTGATCGTGCATCTGACGCAGCGCCGTCAAACGGTAAAGCGGCTTCTCGCTCGGCTGTTTGGTCGGGGAAGTTCAACGGGTAATCGGTCACGTCTGGCCGTCTCGGACACCATTTTGTGGATTCTCACGTTGAACGCAATGGTCTCGGGCTTCGTCGACTTCCTCGTCGGTCACACGATCTTCCTATCGATTCCCGGACCGTCAATTCTCCAGAAGTGGCACGCGATGTCAGTCCTGGTGCTTCTCGTGTACGTCATCGTTCACGTGGTTCGACGTAGAAAACGGCTGCGGGCTTCGCATATAAGGTGAAGCACGTTGAACGGTGCGGAGTCTTAGGGTGGCTGCATCAGTTCCAAGATGATGTTGTCGCTCGCCGCACTGAATTCGCAGAGATGTGGAAATGAGAGGACCAAATTGACGCCAACCGTCTCCGTTTGGTTGGCGTGTCCACCAAGGAAGCGTCCCTGTAGGGTGAGCGCATGACGGACGTAGATACGTCGGTGAACGGAGAAGACCCGGCGAGTCTGCTCGCGTCGAGCGGTGCGCTCAATCACCGGCGCGTGCTCGTTGTAATCGGTGCCCTCATGTTGGGAATGTTCCTGGCCGCGCTCGACCAGACAGTGGTGTCCACTGCGCTGCCAACGATCGTTGGCGACCTTAACGGAGCGTCGCACCTGACCTGGGTGGTCACCGCCTATTTGCTTGCCTCCACCGTGTCGACACCGTTATGGGGAAAGCTCGGCGACCTCTACGGGAGAAAGCTCTTCTTCCAGGCGGCCATCGTCATCTTCTTGGTCGGCTCCATTCTCTCTGGTCTCAGCCATTCGATGATCGAGCTGATCTTGTTTCGAGCCGTCCAAGGCCTTGGTGGCGGCGGTTTGATGATTGGGGCCATGACCATCGTGGGCGACGTGGTCTCTCCGCGCGAACGAGGACGCTACATGGGTTTGTTCATGGCCATGTTCGGCGTGACATCGGTGATCGGCCCACTCATTGGCGGCTTCTTCGTCGAGTATCTGTCGTGGCGATGGATCTTCTATATCAACGTCCCCATCGGGATTGTGGCTCTCTTCGCCACTTCGGTCGCACTTCCGGCAGCGTCCAATCGGGTGCATCGAGTCATCGACTACTTGGGAACCGCTCTCATCGCGATGTCCGCTACCGCGCTGGTGCTTTTCACAAGCCTCGGTGGCACCTCGTATGCGTGGGGCTCCCCGATGATCATCGGTCTGGCTGCGGCTGGAGTGATCTTCGCCGTCTTGTTCCTCGTGGTCGAGCGCCGAGCGGTTGAGCCGATCATCCCTCCGAGCCTTTTCACTAACCGGGTCTTCAGCGCGTCGAGCGCCATTGGCTTCGTGATCGGCTTCGCCATGTTCGGGGCGTTGACCTTCCTTCCTATCTTTTTCCAAGACGTTCGAGGTGTCAGCGCCATACGCTCCGGACTAGAACTCATTCCGCTGATGGGTGGGCTCCTCGTCGCCTCTATCGGATCGGGCCTCCTGGTCAGCCGGTGGGGCCGCTACAAAATCTTTCCCATTGTCGGCACCGCGCTCATGACCGTCGGCCTGTTCCTGATGTCATTGATAGGCGTTCACACCGCAACGTGGGCGGCCGCGGTCTACATGGCCGTGTTCGGTCTCGGTCTCGGTCTCGTCCTGCAGGTGTTGACCGTGGCCGTTCAAAACGCCGTTCCCTACGAGGAGCTTGGTACGGCCACGTCGGGAGTCACGTTCTTTCGATCGATCGGTGGTTCGTTCGGGACGGCTGTCTTCGGCGCCATCTTCTCCAATCTGCTCGTCACCAATGTCCTGCGCTCCCTTCATCGGACCTCGGTACCGGCTGGGCTCACCCTCAGTGCTAGCGATCCAGCATCGATCCACCGACTACCTGCTGCTATCCAGGTTGGCGTTATTGACGGCATCGCCCACACCATCCACACGGTGTTCCTCATTGGAGTGCCCATCGCCTTCGTTGCGTTTCTGCTCAGCTGGGCGTTGCCCGAGGTTGCCCTGCGAAATTCGATTCGAACGTCTCAGCCGGCGGAGAATCTCGGAATGCCCGATCCGCGCGACTCGCTTGGCGAAGCGCGGCGAATTGTCGAGCGAGCTCTCGGTCGCGAGAACGCTCCCGATCTCTACGCGGGACTTGCGAAGCGCGCGGGGCTCGATCTAGACGCACGAGCCAGTTGGCTCCTTTTTCGCTTCGCCGAACGCCCGGACGCCGCGCTGGAGGATGTCTGCACTCAGCGCGAGATCGATGCCGGGCACCTTGCAGACGCCTTCGAATCGCTGGTGGGGGCTGGAATGATCGAACCGGTTGACACTTCGACGGGGAATGAAATGGCGCTAACGAGTCGGGGGCGCGAAGCCACTGAAAAACTGTTGGCGGCTCGGTGCGCGTCGCTCACGGAGTTTTTAGAAGGATGGGATCCCGAATTGCACCCAGAGGTCGTGGCCATGATCAACGAACTGGCTAAGAGATGCATCGACAGCGACAGTCAACCCATGCTCGGCGTTACGTAAAGAAGTACTGGTCAGCGACGTGTCTTCGGTCGCTGGAGCCAAACTAAGCCCACTGGCTTTGTCCACTCCGACGAGTTCGCAACTCGGTCCCGACCGGAATCCTGACCCTGAGATGGTTTCCATTATTTCTACAGGTGCGTCGCTCAATTCGATACGGCCATCACTGAAACACCTGTAACGCTTTAACTCGGATTCTGCGTGGTCGTTGTTGTTGATACCTGACTGAAGAGAGATTCAACGGCTCGCGCCATCGTCTGGTGGGCAACCTGTTTCGGGTGAAACGATTCGTTGGCCGCAACGTTCTCCAGGAATACAGCTCCTTCGTACAAAGGACAAGAAACGAAGGGCCTTAGCGAAAGAAGGTGAGCTAAGTCGAAGTGACAGTTCTCGACGACTGTCGTCAGCGGCGAACCCACGGAAACTCGAAGAGCATTCATGTCGGATCGCCCGTTGGTCGTGAGATTACAGGGAATTGCCGAGGACTTCGTGAGGCTGTTGACGTCAACCAGTCGAATATTGCCTCCCAGTGCGCTCACGTCACTGACTGCACTTGCTATGGCGGCGTTCAATTCATTCTCCACACGATTGAATGCTGCGATCTGAGCCGCTGAATAACCAACGTTCAATTGAGCGGATCTCACCTTGAATAGTGGGGAGAGACTGATCCCGCGGGCGACGGGACAGAACGTAGGAGGACTTTCCGTGAACAGTTGAGGGTAGTTCAGTACCGCCAACTCAGTAGTTGGTGCGTGAACGAAGATCTGCTCGTAGACGTGTTCAAGGGCGGCGACCTCTTTGGAAGTTCCGTTCGTAACGTCGAAGAGAGCGTTCGCACTCGCGACGTACTCATCACAAGTTTTGCTCTCGTGTACTACGTTCGATTGCGTGTAGCTCCTCGTCGTGCGATTGACCGTGACGCTCGCACGGAGTTCTAAGCACGCGAGCAGGACATTTGAAAAATGAAGATCGTCGCCTCCGGCGGTCACGGTGACCCAACGCGTCGCCGACGACAGCGCACTTAGTTGGGCTGGCTCGCCGTTTTCTCCTTTCAAGAGGTCCTTTGACGTGGCGCCAGAGCACGCCACGAAGCCACCGGACCCGTACGTTTCAAATTGACCAAGGTCCACGTTGAGGTTCGCCGCCACCAAGACGGGATACGCCGTCACACTTCGATGACATCCGTCATTGTTCGAGGGAGAAATGTACGTCGTCGCGTTGGACTGCAACCCTTCGCCCGACGCGTAGGAATCTCCTAGTGCCACGTATGCAGACGACGCCGTAGCGTTGGTTTTCAGACGCGCAGCCGAGACAGTGCCGAGACTCATGGGAATCGTCGCCAAGAGGCTGCACGCTGCCACGAGTCTGAGAACTCTCAGAAAAGAGCCAGTTGTCTTGCGCATTGCTTTCCGCACTCCTCGGTGATTTTGTAACGTCTACCACTGGCGACGCGATGAGTGAATAACAAAGTTATGGACTTGACATCGCGATCACGAACCTGACGCCGCAGTTGGCCTGCTGTTCACGTACTACGAAAAACTGTCCTTCACACGACAGTAGTCGGGCCTCGGCCGCCCGTCTCATCACCAACAACAAAGAAGATTTCCCCCAAATCAATTGCTGAGATTCACGTAACGTTCCCTGACGATCTACTGGCTCCCGATCGCTGACGTCACGACTGTGAGCGTACGACGCGCAGCCGATTTGGTGTTTCTCATATTCACGAGAAGAGTCACAACGTGGCTCCGACACTTGAGCTTCACGGCCACCTTTGCATTCACAACTTGGCGATCGAAATGGCGTAGTTTGATTCGTTGGGGCTCAAACGAGTCTGGTCGCTCGGGTATTGGGGAGGTCTGATGCACGTCAATGCCGGCGACACCGCGTGGATGCTCATGTCAACCGCGCTGGTCCTTTTCATGATGCCCGGCTTGGCTCTCTTCTACGGAGGGCTCGTCGGCAAGAAAAACGTACTCTCCGCCATGACGCAGTCGTTCGTGGCAATCGGCGTCATCTCGATTTTGTGGATCGTGGTGGGCTATTCGATTGCCTTCGGGCCGGACCATACGGGCATCATCGGCGGGTTCCAGTTCTTCATGCTGCGAGGGGTGGGGACAACGCCCACGGCCTTTGCGCCAACCATCCCCCCGCTGTTGTTCATGGCCTTTCAGATGATGTTCGCGGTCATCACGCCAGCCCTTATCGCCGGCGCGTTCGTCGGCCGTATGCACTTTCGGGGCTATCTGCTCTTCATCGGACTTTGGTCGCTCCTCGTGTACAGCCCCTTCGCCCACTGGGTGTGGGGAGGTGGGTTCTTAGGCGCGGGAGGTCTGCACGCCGTTGACTTCGCTGGCGGGTCGGTCGTCCACGAGTTGGCGGGCGCGTCAGCCCTGGCGACCGTGCTCTACTTGGGACGTCGGCGCCAATTCGAGCGACCGCACAACGTGCCGCTCGTTCTACTCGGCGCGGGGATCTTGTGGTTCGGTTGGTTCGGCTTCAACGCCGGTAGCGCCGGCAGCGCTGGCACGGTCGCCGTCGCGGCGCTCGTCAATACCCAAATCGGCGCCTGCGCCGGGATTCTCGCGTGGATGACGATTGAGTGGACACACCGACGTAAACCTTCTGGCGTCGGTCTCGCCTCTGGTGCGGTCGCCGGTCTCGCCGCCATCACACCGGCTGCTGGCTACGTGCCGACCTGGGCCTCGCTCGTGATAGGTGGTGGTGCCGGACTGCTCTGTTATCTGGCGGTGCGCCTTAAGGACCGACTGCACTACGACGACGCACTCGACGTGGTCGGTGTTCACATGGTGGGCGGCTTCATTGGTGTCGTCCTCACCGGGGTCTTCGCCTCGCTCGCCGTGAACGCCCTGGGCGTCTCCGGCGGGATGGTGCAGTTTGGGCGGCAGTCGGTGCTGGCACTTGCTGGCCTCGTCTTCCCCTTCGTCATGACCTGGGTCATACTGTGGATCACTGACAAGACGGTAGGACTTCGGGTGAGTGACGGCCATCAAGACGCTGGGCTCGACGCAAGCGATCACGCTGAAGTCGCGTACGAATAGCGTCGGGGTCTCATAGGTCGTGCTGGCCAATTACAGGCGAACTTTCTCCGGTGAAGTCACGGCGGTCAGCCGATGAGATGGCGCCAATGCGAACAAAAATGAATTGGAACGCCAGCAGTTCTAGGGTTTACGTCCCATGAGTGCGGCGAGCCTGGCGTACGGCGGTGCGGAGTCGGGTTCGACCACGACGAAAGAGAAGGGCTCGCCTTCGGCGTTGCGCGATGACTCCGGCACGATGGCTCCCGCATATGTCAAAACCGTCTCGGCAAGGGAGTCATCAAGAGATTCGACCTGACCTGTTGCTTGGGCGAGGTCCCACGTGTGCAAAACGACTTCCATCAACTGGACGCGTGCGGCCATTTCGGCAGGAAGCGTGGCAAATGGAAAAACCATTTCACGCTCGAAGACGCCGGGCTCTTCCCACGCGGCGAGAACGGACTTCTTCGCGGCGTCAAAAGTTGACACAATGTCACCACTCGTAAAATCAGGGACGTCAGTCATCTCGGGCATACTCTCACCTCGAGTGACCAAGCCAAACATCGTTGTACTGCCGACCATGTGGTTCGACAGATCTTTGACGTTCCATTTCGCACACGGCGTGGTCTCACTTAACTGGGAGGGGGTGACTCCGGAAAGAACGCTCTGTGCTTGATCCAGAGCCTGTCCCAGGTCACTCACTGACTGATTCGGCACGATCCCTCCTTAGATTGAACCCTTGCCTCAATCTATATCGTGACGGCGTTTAGGGCTGACGCGAAGATAGTGCTCCGTTGGGCTGCGCCGCTCGACCGGAGGTGACCTTGCGTGAACAGAAAGTGGGGACTAGGGCTCTGACCGGTGCCGACGCTTGAAAAGCGTCAGGCCAGTCGCACGTCGAGACATGCTTCGGCGCGTGTGAGGGCCGCTTCGACAACTTGCGGTGTCGCTCCGCGGGCGAAGATGAACCCCAGGTAGCGGTCTCCTTCCGGTAGGGGCACCACTGGACGGCCTGAAGCGATACTGATCTCGAGGCCAACCACTCCCTTCACTGCCAGAGCACGCTCCTGGCCCGCCACGTGATCGAGTACTCCTGCTGCGCGGATTGGAAGCATCATCACACCCGACGCCTGTGCCTCCCGAGTGAGGCCGTCGAGCCCCATACGAAGAGCATGTCGAATGATCACCTCTTCGAGGCTCACCCCCGCCCCGAATCGCAGAGCTCGCGCGCACAAGCCCCCGATGGACCGGGCTGCAATTTCGAGGACGGTCACGACGCCACCTGAGCCGATTCGCAGTTCTACGTGGACCGGGCCCTCACACAACCCCAAAGCGGCAGCAGCTTGAGAGGCGATGGTCTCGATCTCGGCGACGACTGCCAGAGGCTGGCGTGACGGCGTAACGTAGATCGTTTCTTCGAAGAAGGGGCCGTCCAGGGGATCGGGTTTGTCGAACACCGCTAGTACTTCGAAATATCCCGACGTGAGCAGACCTTCTACAGCGACCTCGTCTCCCGGTACAAAGCGCTCAACGAGGAGGGGCTCGGGACAGTTCGCCAGTATGGCACGAATGCGGACGTCGGCCGCGCCGGCTTCGGCGGCGTCGTTCACCCGGATGACGCCCTGACTGGCCGATCGCGACACCGGCTTAACGACGCAGGGGTAGCCGATCTGCGCGGCGGCCGCGACAACATCCCCGCCAGAAGGGACAATCCGGTACGCCGGCTGGGGCAGCGATGCGGCCGCCAAGAGTTCGCGCATTATGGACTTGTCCCGGGTTGCGGCGACCGCGTCGCGAGGATTGTGGCGGAGCCCTAAATGTGTGGCCGCAGCAGACGCGATCACGACGCCCTGGTCGTCTACCGCTAACACTGCGTCAAGCGGTGTTCGACGATGCAGGGCCGCGATAACGCTGACCGCAGCGTCGACATCGGTTAGGGGGACCACAACTGCTCGGTCACCCATGGAGCGGGATAGGGCCTGGCGATGTTCGGATCCGACAACCACGTCGACTCCGAGACGAGCGGCGGCGTCAAGAAACTCCGTGGCCCGGTAAGTAGCGGTAGGTAGCAGTAATAAAATCTGAGGCACCCCTTTATGATGGCCGCAGTTCACCAAGGTCGAGATGAGGCACGATTATTCACATCGATCCCGATAAGCCAGCCGTCCTGCACGCGACTGACGCGGTTCTGGAAATGGTGCTGGAATTGCGCTCCCACGAGGACGGTGGCGAGTCACTGGCCCTCTGGATCGAGGTCGCCGGTTCAAGCGAGGGCGCCTACACCTACGGCATTTACTTCCAGGCGGTTGGCGACGCCAGACCCGATGACTGGACCACCGAACGTAGCGGCCTCACAATCGTGGTTCCAGCGGACAGCATCGACAAGATTCAGGGCTCAGTCTTCGACGTCAATTCCGATTCTGACCAAGGTGGAATGGTCATCGAGAACCCGAACCGCCCGCCCCACCCCGTCGGCACAAGCCCTCGAATGGCCGCTCCGCCGGCGGACCTGAGCGGTGATGTGGCGCAACGGGTCCTGCAGGTCCTCGAGCAACAGATCAACCCGAGCATTGCGGCGCATGGCGGTCGAGCCGATCTAGTCGCTGTCGAGGATGATGCCGCCTATCTTCGCTTGAGTGGTGGATGCGCAGGCTGCGGCATGGCGGCTGTGACATTGAGCCAAGGGATCGAAGTGGCCATCCGAGAGTCAGTCACCGAAATCAATAGGGTCATCGATGTCACTGATCACGCCGCCGGTACCAATCCCTACTACGAGGCGGCCAAGAAGTAATCGGTACGACTGCTCATCTTGCGGCTTTGATGTGAATCGCTCCGGCAGAGCTGGAGATTATGAATCTCCGAGAGAATGACTTTGAAATTAATTGTCGCATTGGGTGAGTAGCGTTACGAACTGATCTGATTGAATCGTTGCGCCGACACTCGTTCAGCATCGCGCGGCTTTGATTCAACTGGCCTTGTACTTCGGTTCCGTGGTGGGACAATGCGTGGGTTTTCTTGGCAATTGTTGTTCGCCAACGTCCTTGGTATTACTGGTGGGGCGCCTAGATCTCGATCCCGGCACCTTGGGATTAAAAGAAACTTGCAAAGCGTGGCGTGGTGTCGGTTTCGTTGCCTACGTCGTTTGATCTCGAGGAATTGTGTCGTCGAGTGTCGGTCTGGTCTCGTGGTGTCGGAGAAATATGAGGCCTATTTTGAGGCCCGTTCGGACCTATCGGTGCTCCACCGTCCACGCGAATTCTGTTTCGGAGCGTCGATGCACCCGACAGCAGAACGGGTCATGAAAGGCTCGGATCGATGTAACGCGGTGCTACGGAGAACGAAGAACGCCCTCGACGGCGGCGGCCACGGCGGTAACGACGTTCGCGTTAAACACCGTGGGCACGATGTAGTCCGGCGAAAGTTCCGTTGCTTTCACCACGTCGGCGATGGCCCGGCCGGCAGCGATTTCGACTTCCTCGGTGATGCGCTGCGCACCGACGTCGAGCAGTCCTCTAAAGATGCCGGGAAAGGCGAGGACGTTGTTTATCTGATTCGGCTCGTCGCTTCTGCCGGTAGCGACGATTGCCGCGTAACGTCGGGCCACGACGGGGTCAACTTCGGGCTCGGGGTTCGCCAAGGCAAACACGATGGAGTCCTTCGCCATGAGTTTCAGGTGCTCTTCAGTGACGAGCTTCGGTCCAGAGACGCCGATGAGCACGTCCGCACCGGTCATGGCGTCGGCGAGACTGCCCGATCTCTTCTGCGCGTTCGTGTTCGCGGCCAACCAACGACGCGGTTCGTCGAGTCGAGCATCATCTTCTCGGAGGATCCCATTGCGATTGACGCCGATGATGTCACCGACGCCTTCGGCCAAAAGTAGTTTGCTGATCGCCACACCGGCGGCACCAACGCCGAGCACGACAACGCGGATGTCCTTCATCTGTTTTCCGACAACGCGAAGAGCGTTGAGGAGCGCGGCGTAGACCACGGTCGACGTTCCGTGCTGATCGTCGTGAAAGACCGGGATGTCCAAGAGCTCACGCAGTCGTGACTCGATCTCGAAGCACCGCGGTGCAGAGATGTCTTCTAAGTTGATTGCTCCATAGACGGGAGCGATGCACTCCACAATGCGCACGATCTCATCGACGTCCTGTGTGGCCAAGCACACTGGCCACGCGTCGATACCCGCGAAGCGCTTGAACAAAAGAGCCTTACCTTCCATGACAGGTAGCGCAGCCGCGGGGCCAATATTGCCAAGTCCAAGAACCGCGGAGCCGTCCGTGACGACGGCGACGGCGTTTCGTTTGATCGTGAGGTTTCTCGCCAACGTCGGATCTTTGGCGATGGCCATGGAGATGCGCGCAACGCCCGGCGTGTAGGCCATTGAGAGATCGTCACGCGTCTTCAGTGAGACCTTTGGCTCGACCGAGATGACGCCGCCAAGGTGAAGTAGGAACGTGCGGTCGCTGATCGCTTGGACGCTTGCGCCCTGCACTGCGGCGACCGCGGCCTTCAGCAGTTCCGCGTGCCCGTCGTCAACGGCGTTGCAGGTTATGTCGACGACCATGTGATTTCCGTCGGGCTCGACGACATCAAGCGCCGTCACCGCACCGCCGGCGTCGCTCACCGCGGTTGCCACCGAACCCAGCAGCGACGCGTTGTCCATCGCGACCCTCATCGTCACCGAATAGGAGGCACTGGGGATACTCATCGTTGCGACGACTCCTTATAGAGATCACGAGTGGAGTGTCGAGTCACTAATGACGACGGTGGACTTTCAAACTCGTAGCTGGACACTTTTTCAATGTTACAGGTGCACACTTGACGTCAGAAAGAGAAGAAGTGAAACGACCTATTTGTTCGTCGCGATTGGTGAAGGCGGTTTCAGGGGGTGGGCGAGAGCTCGGCGAGCTTATCCAAGCGCCACGTATAGCCAAGGTTCTCGCGCGATCGTCCGTTGAGGCTTCACCGAATTCTTAGAACGTCTTCTTCTGACTAAAGGGAACTTTGAGATCGTTGTTGTGAGCCGAACTGGTCGAGATCACGGTCCGGCACTAAGGCGCTCCAGGAGCCGTCGGGCCGCTCTCGCCTGCTTCGAGGCTCGTCGCCACCCGCGCGAGGAACGAGCGCACCGTCGATTGTGCTACTCGGTTCAACAGAGCGCGGTCGAGAGCAAGACCAACGTCGCCAAACGGGGGTAAGTAGGTGGCGGCGAGCGTGAGGCGGCAACTCTGCGAACTGAGCGGGGCTAACTCAAGGTCACCATTGAGCACCGGAAACCAGCCCGCTAGACCGGTCGCCCTCCAGACGAGCGGCACCACACGGGCTTCCTCTCGTTCACGTGTCGGCCCAACAGTCACTTCGACCTCTCGGGTCATGCGCCCACCGGCCCAGGCCGGACCAATCTGCAGGCGCAACGCCTCGCCATCATCCTCTGCCGCGCTCGCCAAGTCGGACAGCCACTTTTCGGCGCGGGCAAATCGCTCTCGAATGGTCGCGAGCGGCAGCGGGACGTCGATAAAGTCCAGGATGAAAATGACGCCTCGCCGTTCGACAGCCCCCGTTCGCGCACCCATGAATCTGAGGGTAGAGGCCGTGGTGGAAGCGGCGATAGAGACGAAGGTCCTTTCCTCAGCGCACCTAATTAATGTCCGTGACCCGGGGATAATGGTTGGGCATCTAGCGCGAATGACTCCCAAACTCCTGGTAAGCCACCTGGGTCTCGATCCCGACACCTTGGGATTACTGCCCACCGCACTGTTTGGTTTGCAGAAGATCGGCTAGTAACTCCGCCGTTGAAGTCGTTTCTAGTTTGGCGAGTTCACTCGCCTGAAGCTGACAACTGAAACCATCCAATATCACGGGACCATCGAGTGCACTGCGAACAATGCCTGGCAGGAACCGGTCTTGGGCGATCTCACGCGATAGTTCGTCGTGCTCTTTTTGGAAGCCGAACGATCCGGCGAGCCCGCAGCATCCAAGGTCGAGCACTTCGACATTGAAACCCGCGCTGGCGAGTACCCGCTCGTCCGACGACGTTGTTCGCACCGCTCGCTGGTGACAGTGGGGATGAATGCTCACGCGTTGATTGGACGCTTCGATTGGTGGGACCCAACCGATTGCCTCAAGGTGCTCGCTCAGACTACGACTGAGTGATGCCAGTTTGGCGGCCCGAGGATCGTCGGGGAGGAGCTTGGGCATCTCGTCTCGAAAGACGGCCAGACAACTTGGCTCGGGCACCACGATCGGAATTTCCGCGCTGATCAATGCGTCAAGAGCATCGAGGACTTTGCGCGCCGCGGAGGTCGCGAGACTTAGCATCCCCGAGTCGTAGAGCGGGCGCCCACAACAGGCCCACTGGCGAGGTAGCGCCACACGCTCGCCGGCGTATTCGAGAACCTGAACCGTCGCGTCGCCCCGCGCCGGCAAATAAATGTCAGTGAACGTGTCGGGCCAGAGCACGACGCTGGGTCTCGTTTCATCGCGCAACTTTGCCGCGACGGCGCCGTGACGAAAGCTCTTTTTAGCGAATGCCGGGACCTCACGTCGTTGGCTGATGCCGGCGAGACGTTTGAGCAACGCACCCGTGATCCGATTGCGCAGCAGTCCGTTCGCCGTTCTCGGAATCCTTGAGGCGACCCGCCCGGACCACGGGATGAGTCCGAGCGCGTACGCGGACAGGGGCCGTAGACGCTTCGAGTAGTAGTGGAAGAGGAACTCTGACTTGTAGGTCGCCATGTCAACCTGCGTCGGACAGTCGACCGCGCATCCCTTGCACGAAAGGCAGAGATCCAGCGCCTCAAAGACCTCTTTATTCCTCCACGTTTCGGGTGTCGTCTCGCCCTGGAATAACTCGCCCAATAGTTTGGCTCGACCCCTGGTTGAGTGTTTCTCATCGTGCGTCACCCGGTACGACGGACACATCACCGCGATCGTTTCGCTGCGACAGCGCCCCACACCGACGCAGCGTTCGGCGGCCTGTTGCAGGGAACCGCCGTCCTGCGCGAACGAGAAGCCCGTCGGCAGCAGCGTGGACGTGCGATAGCGAGGACCGTAGCGAATATTGGTGTCGAGGGGGAAAGCATCGATCACCTTGCCGGGATTCATTCTTCCTCTCGGATCCCACGCGTACTTAAAGCGCCGGAACGCCTCCATCAGCTCGGGGCTGTACATGCGAGCGAGCAGTTCGCCTCGACTCTGGCCGTCGCCGTGCTCCCCTGAAATCGAGCCGCCCAAGGAGACACAGAGATCAGCTGCGCGTTCGACAAAGGCTCGGTACTTCTTGAGTCCCTCGACGCTCGACAGGTCAAAGTTGTTGCGGGTGTGCACACATCCCTGGCCAAAATGTCCGTACCAGGCACCGGAGTAGTCGAACTCCGCCCACAGATCTCTGATGCCTCGTAGGTAGCGACCGAGGTTCTTGGGCGCGACCGCCGCGTCTTCCCATCCTTCGTAGTTCACCGCTTGGCCCTTGGGATGTGCGGTCGCGCCAAGACCCGATTCGCGTACCCGCCAGACCCGGTCTTGATCTGCTTCATCGAGCAGGGTCACCGTGCGCACGTTCGATGGCAAACTCTGCACGAGTTCGTCGGCCATCAGTTCCGCTTGAGCTGCACTCTCTGCACCAACCTCCGCCAAGATCCAACCCTCGCCTTCAGGCAAGAGACGAAGATTCTCGACATTGAGGTTGGCGTGTCGCATTTGTTCCACGAGTCGTGCGTCGAAACCCTCGAGCCCGATGAGATCAAAGCGCAAGAGTTCGGGCACGTGGTCAGCGGCTTCGTAGATGCTGTCGTAGCCCAACACGACTAAGACCCGGTGGCGAGGCCAGGGCGAGAGCAACACGGTGATCTCGGTGACGAGTGCGCACGTCGACTCGGTGCCGACCATGGCCCGTGCGAGGTGAAAGCCGTTTTCGGGGAGAAGTTGTTCGAGGTTGTACCCCGAGACCCTTCGAGAGATCGAAGGGTACCCCGATTGAATGTCATTGGCGAACTCGCGGCGCAGCGTGCGTAGTTCACGGATGATCCTCCCGGCGTCACCTTCAGTACTCGCGAGGTTCAGGTACTCGTCGTCGGAGCGCCCCAGTACCATGCGCTCACCCCCGTAGGTGATGACGACGAGTTCTTCGACGTTGTCAACGGTTTTACCGGCGTAGAGCGCGTGCGTGCCGCACGAGTTATTGCCCACCATGCCGCCAATCGTGCACCACGCGTGCGTTGCGGGGTCGGGCCCGAACGTAAGGTCGAGTGCTCGAGCTACGGCGTTGAGATCGTCGAGCACTACGCCTGGCTGAACTCTCGCGGTGTGGTTCACGGCATCAATCTCGAGTATTTGATTCATGTGGCGACTCATATCCACGATCACCGCGACGTTGCAGGCTTGTCCCGCCAGACTGGTGCCCGCACCTCGGCCGAGAATCGGTGCGTCGTAGCGTCGACAGACGTCAACGATGCTTTGCACGTCCCTTTCGTCCAAGGGGAAGGTGACCCCTAACGGCACTTGCCGGTAGTTGGACGAGTCCGTTGCGTAAATGCCGCGCGTGGCCCCATCAAAGTGAACTTCTCCACGAACGACCTCGGTCAGATCACGTTCTAAGGAACGACGAGTCGCTTCGTCAACACCCGACCTGTCAATATCATCGCCGGGTTCATAGGTCACCACTTCGTGTCTTTCTGCTTGGGTAAGAGGTCCTTCGCGCGACCACTACGACGGTGAACGCTTTACGCTTGGCCGATCAAGCTTCGCTGAGAACCAAGACCGTCGATGGATAGTTCAACCACGTCACCCTCAGCGAGAAACGGAACGTCATCGTGACCGAGCGAAACGCCGGCCGGGGTACCAGTGTTGATGAGGTCTCCAGGTTCCAAAACCATGAACTGACTGAGATACCAGACGATGTAGTTGACGTCGAAGATCATGTCACTCGTCGAGCCATTTTGTCGGGTTATCCCGTTTACGCTGAGGCGCAGACCGAGATTCTGCGGAGTATCGATCTCGTCAGCAGTGACGAGCCACGGGCCGAGTGGATTGAACGTTTCACAAGACTTGCCCTTGTCCCATTGGCCGCCCCGTTCGAGTTGGAACTCGCGCTCGGAAACGTCGTGGGATAAACAGTAACCGGCTATGACGTCGCGAGATTCGTCGGGCGAGCTGAGGTATCGAGCACGTTTTCCAATGACCACACCGAGTTCAACTTCCCAGTCGGTCTGCGTGGAGCCTCGCGGCACGAGAACCTGGTCGTTAGGCCCAATGACGCAATTGGGTGCCTTCATAAACAAAATGGGCTCTTTGGGAATGGCGCTTCCCGTCTCGGTGGCATGGTCGCGATAATTCAGACCGACGCAGATCACCTTCTCAGGCTTCGAGATTGGCGATCCAAATCGGACGTCACCTTGTATCTCGTCCTCGGCGCCAAAGCTTTTGAGAAAGGACTGCAACTCGTTCACTGAATCGCGTTGCCAGAAATTGCCGTCAATGTCGCCGAACTGATCAGGTAGCGCCAATAGTTCACCGTGTGGGCCCACGACGGCTGCTCTTTCCCGGCCGAAATCTCCAACGCGAACCAGCTTCATCAAAGTTCCTCTCGTCGTACGCTCGACGCGACAATTTTCATAGCGTCATCGTCGCGAACCGCTCCTACATAACCAAAATGCCACCCTGCTCCAATGACGGATGAGCCCAGTCTGGCTAAAGTACGGTGGCAATAATTAAATGAAAGCGACTTTCATTTCGAATGCTAACACTGAGTCGTCGTACCCACAATCACGCCATTGTGACCAGGCATGACGGGCCTTGAACGTCCGACGTCACGCAAGTTCTTGCGCGAAAGCCAGTAGATATCACGTGTCAGCGCCGTGTCCAAATGATGTTGCATGCTCAAACAAACTGTGATAGGCATTCAAAGATGAAATTGAAAGTTCATATCAGTGAATGAAAGTGCAGAACTTCCGTTGATCTTTCGAACGAAACTCGAACTGTGACGGCTCGAGCAGAACTACGAGGTGTACTGCCAGTCCTGCAGGCTCCGTTTGATGATGACGATCGTCTCGATGAAGGCGCGCTCGCCAAAGAGATCGAATGGGTTTTCGGCTGCGGCGTGAACGGCGTGGTTCTTGGCATGGTGTCGGAAGTCCTGCGCCTGTCTGATGACGAGAGGTTTCAGTTTGCCGAGGCGACGTGCAAGCACGCAGCTGGCCTGGGGCCGGTCGTGGTAAGTGTCGGCGCGGAGAGCACGTCCGTCGCGGTTGATCGCGCCAAGCATGCTGCTGCGGTCGGTGCGAGCGCCCTTATGGCGACGCCGCCGCTCTTGGCCGCTGGCGCCACGGAGCTTGGACTCGAGCAGTACTTCAGCGCAATCCTGCGGGCCGTTGATCTGCCCCTCATCGTCCAAGACGCGAGTGGCTACGTCGGTCGGGGTCTTTCCATCGATCTCCAGGTGCGCCTCTTCGAGGAGTTTGGCGATCGAGCGCAGTTCAAGCCCGAAGGCCCACCAGTTGGGATTTCGATCAGTTCGATCTTGGAAAAGACCCAGGGCAGGGCTCGTATTTTCGAAGGCCTAGGTGGAGCGGCGCTAATCGAGAGTTACCGACGCGGCGTTGTCGGGAGCATGCCCGCGGCCGACCTGTGTTGGGCAGTCGTTGCCATGTGGCGTGCGCTCGAGCGCGGTGACTTCGCGCGCGCGTACGAAATCTCAGCTCCACTTTCGGCACTGATCGGGATGCAGACGAGTCTTGACGCCTTCGTGGCCATCGAGAAGCATCTTCTGGTACGCCAAGGGGTGATTCCTCGAGCACTGTGCCGAGGGCCAGTCGGCTTCGCTGTTGAAGGTGAGACGTTAGCTGAAGTAGATCGGCTTTTCGATCGCCTTCACTTGATCGCAAGCGACGACCTCCCTCAAGTCCCGGAACAGAATGAGTTGGTTCCGGCGGATTGATTGAGTTGCGACCACGGGAGGAGAGCAGCAGGGCGCAGATTGTAACGAATGGCATCGACGAAGTCCATCAGGAAACCACTTGGCTGTGGTTCAAACAAGTAAAGCGAGGATTGAATATGTTTGGATTGAATATCGGTTATGGGAAAAAGCGGCTAGCGCTCGCGTCGATCGTCGCGATCGCCGGAGTCGTTGCTAGCGGCTACAGTGCGTCCGCTGCATCGCGGCAGAACAAGTCATCGAACAACGAGTTAGCCACAATTCAGAAGGCCGGGGTCATCACCATTGGTGTGGCGCAGGACCCCCCTTTCGAGTTCACGACTACTTCAGGCACGTGGACTTCGTTCGATCCAATTCTGGACCAGAAACTCGCTGCCTATCTTCACGTCAAGGTGCAATTCGTTAGCACGGGTTGGACTGGCATCGTGGCGGGATTGCAGACCGGCAGGTACGACATCATTGGGGCTGACATCAATGCGACGGCCGCTCGCGAGAAGGTAATCGCCTTCACTAGTCCTTACTATGAGACTGGCACGTCGTTCTTCGCGCTTGCAAGCAACGCAAAGAAGCTGAATTCCATCGCGTCCCTGAACAATTCGAGCGTCACGGTTGCCGTCGTCACCGGCTCTGATAACCAAACTGCGGTGACCAAGTACTTGCCGAAAGCAAGCATGAGGGCCCTTCCAAATGGAAGCATTGCAAACTTGATATCAGAGGTAGTGAGCGGTAGGTCGGAAGTCCTAGCTACCTCAACCTATTTGGCACCTGCGCTTGTGTCTAAATATCACTTGACTGTCATCCCGCCTCTCGCTCAGTCACCAAATGGCGTCCTTCCCGTGGGAGTCGCTTGGGGAGTACCGAAGGGCCAGTCGCAACTACTTGCAAAAATCAACACATTCTTAAAAGCCGAAACGAAGAATGGCGATATTGCAAAACTTGAGAAGCAGTGGCTAACACCCGCAAACTCGCTCAAGTAATGGCGTGCGGCACCGTTCCGGCGATCGTTGCACGTCAGCAACAGCATTTTGCCAACGGGGCTCTGTGGACCGGGCGTTCGCCCGTCCACAGAGCCCACAGTGCTGCTGAAATGGTCTCCACTTGCTCCGGGGTCGGGTTCATGAACGCGCTCGTTCGAAAGCCCGACGACTTTAGACCTCGAGAATTCGCATCGAATTGCACACGAGCATGACCATCCTCGCGTCTGCTGCCTATCACTGGGACTGGGGGGCGGTCTTCAATCACAACGTCGAGAAACTCGGCCTCATTGGTCTGAAATACTCCCTTCTGGTGTGCGCACTTTCATTTGTTTTTGGTAGCGCCCTCGGGCTCCTGGTTGCCGGACTTCGACTTTCGCACAAGCCACCATTCGCGCAGATCGCGTATATCTACACAGACTTCTTTCGAACGACGCCAGTTCTGGTGCAACTGATCTGGGTTTTCTATGTACTACCAGTTCTTTTTGGATGGACGTTTTCTCCGGTCACCTCTGGCGTGATTGCCCTGTCCATGAATGCTGGCGCTTTCTTCGCTGAGGTATTTCGCGGCGGTATTGAGGCGATACCTCAGGGTCAATGGGACGCATCGAAGGTACTTGGTTATCGGCGTCGTTCAACAATAACGTGGGTCATTCTGCCGCAGGGAATGCGTAACGCTCTTCCCGCCACGGCCAATATCTTTATTAGCTTGCTAAAAGACTCGTCCCTTCTATCGGTGATAGCTGTACCTGAACTGACGTATCAGGTTCAAACGCAGGCGGCAGTGACGTTTCGACCCCTGGAGCTCTACACAGCATTGGCGGTGGCCTACTTCGTGCTCACCTATCCGTTGTCATTGACGTCGTCATGGCTCGAGCGACGGTTCCGCATCCGATGACGTTCGAAAGCCACTTGGGTGATAGTGATGCAACGCGGATTGACGAGGTCGAACGCGCCAGAGTCTTTGGAGGAGCAAAGGCGATCGAATTTGTCGACGTTCATAAGGCGTTCGGCAAGAAGATCGTTCTTGATGGCGTCGATCTTGCGGTCTCTGAGGGGGAAGTGCTCGTTCTCATCGGCCCAAGTGGGAGCGGGAAGTCGACTCTCCTCCGCTGCATCGCACGTCTCTTGCCGATTGACTCGGGAGAGATCCGGATCGGGGGCCAGGTAATTCAAGATGGTGCAGCCGGCTGGCGCAGACGGAGGGACATCACGAGGAGTTCGGGAATGCTGCGGAAGGAGGTCGGCATGGTCTTTCAAAACTTCAACCTGTTTCCGCACAAGACCGCGTGTGAAAATGTCGCGATGGGCCTTCGACTCGTGCGCCAGTTGCCCAAGGACGAGGCATACAAAAACGCTGTGGAGGGGCTGACGCGAATAGGCCTCGGAGAGCATCTTGACCAATATCCGGGCCAGCTATCTGGCGGCCAGCAGCAGCGTGTAGCTATCGCGCGAGCGCTCGCTCTGCGCCCCCATGTGATGTTGTTCGACGAGGTGACGTCGGCGCTCGACCCGGAGCTCGTTGGAGAGGTGTTGAACGTCATGCGGGAGTTGGCGCAATCTGGGATGACAATGCTTGTCGTCACGCACGAGATGGGCTTCGCTCGTGATGTCGCCGATCGTGTGATCATGATGGACGGGGGCATGATCGTGGAGGAGGGTTCTCCCACGAGCCTCTTAACGCATCCCGTTCACGCAAGAACACAGCAGTTCCTCCAGCGCGTTGTCGATCGTTGATCCACGTAGCGAGCGAACGTTGCACGTGGCCGAGCGGATTAGCGTGGCAGCGCTGCAGAACTGCGCGTAAGTTCTTCAAGCCCGAGTCGAACGCATGCCCTGATCAAAGCACCTCAGGCGGTAAGGTCGCTCATGTAGGTGTCGAGCGCTGGAACTTTGGAAAGCGACGTCCAGAGACGGCCGCGACATGCCCGGAAAACGTTCGAAAGGAGTTTGCGCGTGGTAGAAGAAGAAGTTAAGGGCGTTGGGTCAATTCGAGCTGTGAACCGAGTTGTGACGATTCTGGAGTTGTTTCGGGAAAGCCAGGAACTGACTATGAGTGAGGTTGCGCGCGCGACCGGCTTGAGTGAGTCAACAGTGTTCCGCTACCTCGGAGCGCTGACGGGGCACGGATGGCTCGTGGCCGAGCGATCCGGTAGTTACCGCTTGGGTATCCGGGTTTTCCAGCTGGGCCAGAGCGCGGTTGCGAACCTCGACATCGGTCGGATTTCTCAGCCGTACATGGAGGCGCTACTGGGCGAATACGACGAGACCGTCAACTGCGCAATTTTTCAATCCGACGCCGTGATCGTGATCAAGTCTCTCGAGAGTTCGAGCGCGATCCGACGTGGCGCGAGCGTAGGGGAGCGGGACTATATGTTCAGTAGCGGCCTTGGAAAGGCGATCGCTGCGTGCTTGCCTACAGAAGAGGTCTTTCGCCTTCAGGCTGGCACCGAGATGAAACAGCTCACTGAGCGCAGCATCACGTCCCTTGACGAACTACTAGAAGATCTCAGACGCGTGCGCGCGCGCGGATACAGCCTCGACGAAGAAGAATCGGAGTTAGGTCTAATGTGCGTCGCAGCGGCGAGTCAAGACTCCCTTGGTTTCCCTCGCTACGCCATGAGTGTCTCTGGACCCACCGACAGGATCCGGTTGGCGATTGAGCGTGGTCTTGGCGAAAGCGTTGCGCGCGCCGCTGCTGGACTCTCCAGGGAACTAGGAAACTTCACGGTACCGTCATTACACGTTTGACAATCATCTTCACGTCTGAACGTGAATCCAGTCACGATGATGAAGACAACGCGAACCTCCAAATGCTCGACATGACCGGTCGGGGGTTCGTCTCATTCGTTACCTCTGAGCGGACACCGACGCCATTATTTCGACGGACGTCGACGGGCCGACCCGTCTTTTTTCGTAGCGACGCGGTGGTTGCGCGTGCGAGGAATCGGTGTTAGCATTCAAAATGAAAGTCACTTTCATTTCATCAAATTCGTAGTACTTTGACCGGAATCGGCTGTTCCTGCGTAGGAGTACGTTGTCGTTCTGGGGAGTGAGGAACGCGACGATAAGGCGATGAAAGTGGTTGCGCTCGAGACACGACGAGTGCCTCACGAGGCAGTGCGTCACTTAACTGGAGGAGGCATCCATCAAAGCTCTGGTCTATCTGGGTAATCAGCAACTGGTGGTGCGCGAAGAGCCAGCACCGACACCAGTCGATGGCGAAGCAATCATTCTGATGCGCGCCGCCGCTATTTGCGGCTCTGAACTTGGCGGCGTCAAGAACAACGACCCAAGCCGCAAGGTGCCCTTGATCATGGGTCACGAATTTGTTGGTGTTCGTGCCGACACTGGCCAGTTGGTGGCCGTCAACCCACTCGTCACGTGCGGAACTTGTGACCGCTGCTTGGCCGGCCAGCAGAATTTGTGTCGTAATCGCGCGCTTATAGGTGTACATCGCAGCGGTGGCTTCGCGGAGGAAGTCGCCGTGCCAATCAAAAATATCCACGAACTTCCCACCGGGACGTCAATACTCGCGGCGGTGCTCATTGAGCCGCTTGCGAATGCGTGGCACCTCTGGCACTTGAGCGACGCAACGCCTACCTCGCGCATCGGGATTATCGGAGGGGGCGCGATTGGTCTCATGACCGCGCTCGTCGCTCTGCACAGCGGGGCGCAACACGTAACACTCGCCGACGTCTCTGAAGCACGCCGCGGCACGGCTGTCGCCGCGGGCGTCCCTACGGTTGTCGATTACCTTGACGGCGAATATGACGTAATCGTCGACGCCGTCGGTGCTCATGAAACACGCGAAGCGAGTATCCGTCAGTTGCGCCCAGGTGGTCGAGCGCTGTGGGAAGGTCTTCACGACGGGGACACTCCGATCGATGGTCGCGACCTTGCAAGGCGTGAGATCTCGGTGCTCGGTAGCTTTGCGTACATCGATGACGCGTTCGCCAAGGCCGTGCAGACCGTCGGGCTCGTCGACGAGCGTTGGGTGAACGCGGTACCGCTCGATGATGGTGAGCGTATTTTTCACCAGCTCATGGAATCACCAGACGCGTACGTTCGTACTGCGCTCGTACCTTCTTCGTGACACGCGTCACAGCGGACTGATGAAAGATCTGCATGAGGAGACCAGTCGCCATGCGTCCGAGTGGACGTTGAAGCGCAATGACCCGGCCACTATTTCATTTGTGAAAGTGGCCGCACATGACTGACACCGCGCGCGTCCCTCCATTGGAGTGGCCGGAATCTCTTGCTCGGTGGGAACGAGCGAAGAAAGTTTTGGGCGGAGGTGTAAGCACCGGACTCCGTGCCTCGATGCCCCCGCACCCACTCTTCTTTACGCACGGGCTCGGTAGTCGCCTATGGGACGTCGACGGCCATGAGTACATCGATTACGTCCTCGGTTGGGGCCCGTTGATTCTAGGTAGCAGTCATCCACGGATTGTTGAGGCCCTGAGGGATCAGGCAGGACGTGGGACCACGTTCGGTGCGGGCCACGATTGGGAGTACGAGGTCGCCGAACAAATCGTCGACATCATTCCGGGTGTGCAGCGAGTGCTGTGGAGTAACACCGGCTCGGAAGCCGTTCAAGTTGCGCTACGACTCGCTCGAGCTTCGACCGGCCGCCAACGCTTTCTGAAGTTCTCCGGCCACTATCACGGTTGGTCCGATGCCGTGCTGCTCGGTTACCGATCGCTTGGACAGCTGCCCATGCCGGAAAGCCGCGGTCAAAGTTCGCGGGCCGCTGACGACGTTGCGCTCGTCGCTTGGAACGATGCCGATGAGGTCCGAAAGGTTCTCACCGACCCTACCCAGGACATTGCCGCGGTTCTTGTCGAGCCGGTCCTCTGCAACTCGGGGGTCATCGCGCCAGAGCCCGGCTTTCTCGAGCGGCTGCGTGAAGTGTGCGACGAGACATCGACGGTGCTCATCTTCGATGAGGTCATTACTGGATTTCGCGTCGCGTACGGAGGTGCCGTTGAGCGCTTTCACGTGCAACCGGATCTTGTTGTCTTAGGCAAGGCGATTGCTGGTGGGCTGCCGTTGAGTGCGGTCGCTGGCCGCGGTGACCTCATTGACCAAGTGACAGTAGGCGTCGTTCACGCGGGAACTCTGAATGGCAACCCACTTGTACTCGCCGCAGCGGCTGCCACGCTTGACGAACTCGGAAGGCCCGATACTTATGAATGCCTAGAGCGACGCGCTGCAACTCTCGTCAACGGGATCGCTGTGGTGTTCGATTCGGCGGCCTTTTCGGCCACCGTCCATAACGTGGGAGCAATCGTGCAAGTCACACCCACATCGAGCATTGGACTACCCACGTTTTCCACGTATATGGGTGCCGATTGGAAGTTCTACAACGAGTTGATCGTGGCCCTTTTACGACGGGGCATCTTTGTGATGCCAGGAGGTCGGATGTATCTCTCCACCGAGCACAGTGACGAGGATATCGCCGCAACGGTCGACGCATTTTCGGGTGCTGTCGAAGAAGTCGTGAATAGTTGCAAACCGTGAGGCAAACCTCGATTGGTGATGAATGAACACACGGCTTCGTAATTTGACGTCGGCTGTTGTAGCCGAGAAGAATAAAAAATTCAACTGGAGTGACAAAGCAGTACAGCCAGCTTGGTACGGCCGCTCAGCGTCTGAGGTTGCAGCGTCGCGTCCAACACTTGATGAACTCAGCACTCCGATGATGACGCTTGATCGACGCGCCATCGATGCGAACCTCGCGACAATGGCGAGCTGGTGCGCCGCAGCAGGACTTTCCCTGGCTCCTCACGGCAAGACGACAATGGCACCAGCCCTCTGGCTTGAGCAGCTACTGGCCGGTTGCTGGGCCATCAGTGTCGCCAACGAGCCGCAGCTTCGCGTTGCTCGTGGCGCCGGTGTGCCGCGCGTGATTGTGGCCAACTTGTTTCTGCGGCCCGCTGGTCTTAAGTGGCTCGCCAGCGAAATGGACGCCGACCCAACGTTTGAGTTCATGTGCTGGGTTGACTCCATCGAGGCGGTTCAGATCATGGAGGCCGCGCTGGCGGATGTGGCGCCAACGCGGCCAGTTACCGTGTTAATCGAGCTCGGTCACGCGGGGTCTCGCACCGGAGCACGAAGCGTCGACGCCGCGTCGCGCGTGGCCGACGCCGTCATTGCGTCGTCGGCACTTGCTCTCGCGGGTGTCGCTGGTTTCGAAGGGGCTGTCGTTCACGGGGTCGATGAGCAATCAATCGTTGCCGTTGATGAGTTTCTGCGACAACTCGTTGAACTGCATCGCGCGTTGACCCCTCGCTATGAAGTTTCCGAAGCACTACTGAGCGCCGGCGGGAGTGAATACTTCGACCGCGTCGCGGCAATTCTCGGACCAGAGGGTTCAGAGACGGCGACGCCACGCACGCGCGTCGTGTTGCGCTCGGGCGCGTACATCGTGCACGACGATGGCTACTACCGGACGGCGACACCGAGTACTCGCGGTGCCGGGCCAAAGTTCGAGCCCGCAATGCATGTGTGGGCGCGCGTCATCTCGATGCCCGAGCCGGGACTGGCGTACCTCGACGCAGGTAAACGTGATGTGCCCTACGACGAAGGCCTTCCCGAGGTTCAGTTAGTGCGTCGCGTCGTGTCGGACGGTACTGTCATGTCGCTGCCTCTCGTTGACCACGAGCTCTTTGCAACGAATGACCAGCATTCGTTTGTCCGCATCCCCGCCGATTCGCCGCTGCGAGTAGGTGACCTCGTGCGATTGGGGTTGTCACATCCTTGTACAGCATTTGACAAGTGGTCGCTCATCCCTGTGATCGATGACTCATCCGCCACGACGCCTCTCGTCGTCGATTTTGTGCGGACCTATTTTTAGAGTTACGACGGGCCGAGGCTTGAAGCATTCTGCGCATGAGATTTATCAAAATTTCGCCAATAAGTATGAGGAGACATAGAGAATATGATCGAGCAGTTCCAACCATCGTCCGTGCCACCCCCCGGAGGTCCTTATTCCGCGGGAATCAAGGTGGGAAACCTGCTGTTCTTGGCGGGACAGGGGCCCTTTGATAAGAACGGCGAGCGTGTAGGTAACACTTTTGCAGAGCAGGCGCGTGCGACCTTCGACAACCTTGAGCAGGTGGCGAACGCGGCAGGAACATCGCTCAAGAACGCCGTACGGATCGGCGCGTACCTCAGTTCGCTCGACTACTTCGAGGAATTCAACACGGTCATGGCCGAGTACGTGAACCAGCCATTCCCTGTTCGCACCACCATCCCCGTCGCGTTGAGCGAATTCGACGTCGAAATAGATGCGGTCGTGTTCATCCCAGAGTCCAGTTAGCCCGGATCCGATGCACGCCGTTCTTTTCGCTCGCGAGCACCTCGAGGAGTCCTGAACTGACCCCGTTGACCTGAGCCACTTGGTCCGAGGAATGGAGTCCAAGTCAAGCGGCTTAGGAAACGGGGTTCGGCCAGGGGAAAAGTGTGAAACATCAGCCGTTACCCTGCCACGCATCAACCGAGATAGAACATGAACTCAGTGGGCCGCCTGGGTGTAGATCCCGGCACCTTGGGATTAAAAGAGGGATGCATATGGTCGGATTGGTCCGGTGACGTCGGAATCATCCGAGAATCAAAGAGAAGTTGTCCGCTTGTGTCGGAATGGTCTGTGGGATGAAATGTGGGATTTCTGAGCGAACGGGACGATAACGCATCGCACCGATTCATAAGTGACGTTCCACATCGGCACATTCCAAAAGTCAGCCAACTCGTTCGTCAGCCTGGTTCGGGAGCGATCCTCAGAGGATTTGGTCTCCGACTTTTCCGTCGCGATACATGTAGCATGCGGAGCACTCAAAAGGAAGCGCAATGATGACAGCCATTGTCGATGTTCTCACCAACGGTTACGTGGGTGATCGAGTGGCCGGGACCGTGGTCTTGGTGCGAGAAAATGATGTGGTCATTGTCGTTGACCCGGGGATGGTCTCGAGTCGCGAGGCCATTCTTGGACCTCTTCACGACCGTGGTGTTCATGAAGACGACGTGACGGACGTGATTTTCAGTCATCACCATCCCGATCACACTCTCAACGCGGCGCTTTTCCGGAGTGCTCGTTTTCACGACGTGTGGGCCATTTACCAGAATGATGTTTGGGGTGAGCGCACCGACGTGATCGAGGGCGCGCCGTCGGTGTCGTTACTGGATACTCCGGGTCACAGTTCTCAGGACATTTCAACATTGATCCAAACCGATGACGGCCTAGTGGTTTGTACCCACCTGTGGTGGTCGAGCGAGGGACCCGCAATCGATCCACGAGCAACGGATCAGGCGCAACTCGAACAGTCTCGCCAGAAGGTTCTCGACCTTCGTCCGTCTCTGATCATTCCTGGTCACGGTCCCTCATTCGCGTCAGGTGACTTGACGTAGTAGCACTGGCCGTCGATGATCAGGACGCGCCGGTGAAACTATCGGCGCAGGAACGGTTACGAGATTTATGAGAGTTGGTCACACTGTGTACCAACTGAGCAAAGTCCCACATTCTGCCACGTGTTGTCCCTACGAAAGAGGGTCGTGGACGTCTCACTCTTGAATGATCTCGAAAGCCCGAAGACCCCGAATCCTCTCTTGGCGACGGCTCCGTAGGCGCTTCTCGGAGAGTTGCGCAAGCTCGACGTACGAGCGAAGAATGGCCGCGTGTATGTGCTCCACGGTCACGAAAGGATTGTCGTCTTCGGGGATGATCTCGTCGATGAGCCCGAGATCGAGTTGGTCCTGAGCGGTCGATCGCATCGTGGCGAGGGTGGTTCGGATCTGATCGTGCGAAGGGTCCGGGGTCTTATAGAGGATCGAGGCGGCCGAGCGAGGTTCGGCGACGTAGGCCATCGCCTTTTGCAACATGATCACGTGATCGGCCATCGGGGTCGTCGCCAGCCCGCCTCCGCTACCGAGGGCCCCGGCGACCAATGAGATCACCGGATGGGAGTAGTCGATGCCTTTGAGAATCGAGCGCGCGATGGCGCGCGACTGGCCCCGGCGCTCGCTCTCCAAGGTCGGCTTGGCCCCCAGGGTGTCGGTGACGAAAAGTGCGGGCAGCCCGAGCCGCTCGCCCATCTCGAGTATTCGCTCCATGAAGAAAAAATCCTCGGGCGCGGGATTCGAGGGCCGCTTGATGACTGTGTCGCCGATAAGTTGGTACGAAGGTTGCGTTCCCACGATGACGAACGGTTGTGCCCCGATCTTGGCGAACGCGCCGACGATGGCGGGATACTTCTTGTAACCGACCTCCTGCACGTAGTTATAAATCGCGACAGCATCGCTGAAGCCGTAGTGAAGGATGAACTCCAGATCGACGCGGTTGGCGTCGGTCAGCAAGTCCTGGTACTGCTCGACCAGGGCGTCAGATTGATCGCTCGCGCGCTGAAGTCGCGCTGGCGCCGGTAGCCGCGGGACCGAATCCTTTGAATCGTCGAAACGGGGTCCGCGAATGCCGACCGGACCGAAATCGAAAACGCGTCGCTGATCGGCGACGCTCACGTTGCGGATCAGCGGCAAAGTCTCGGCGGTGAGTTGGTGATGCCGGTCGGGCAGGTTCGTCGAAGAGAGAATCTCGCCGAGATACCCCACGAGTTCTCCCACGTCGGAGAGGACCACGTCAATATTGCGGTCCAGGAGATTGGCCTCGGCGCTCTGGGAGTCGAGGGGGACCGCCGAACCCTCGTAGGCTTCGATGACGTTGGGACCGGCGAAACCGAAATTCGTGCCCGAGGTGGCCAGAATCAGGTCCGCGTTGGGCACCGCGCTCGCTGAAACGCCGCCCCACACGTTGCCAAGCAGGACCGCGACGTGGGGCAGGGCGACCTTCTCCTTGTAGTGACGGATCGCCTCTACCATGCGCGTCATCTGCGTCAGTCCGGCGAAGTTCTCTTGCTGGCGCACTCCGCTCGAGGCGTACACACTGACGAAGGGGAGTTTCTTGCTAATCGCCAGATCGGCGGCGGCCTGGAATTTCTCGCCCGAAACTACACCAAGCGAACCCGCAAAGAAGTCCCAGTTCATGGCGTAGAGGACCACCGGACGGCCCGCCACCTCGGCCAATCCGTAGGTCGACGACTCGGACTTACCCCGCCCGGTCTCACGGCGCAGCTTGTCAAAGTACGACTCGTCGCTCTCGCCGCCGTGCCCTCGGCGAACCAGTCCCACGAGATCCTTGGCGATGCGCCAGCGTCCGTGACTCGCCTTGAACTTCACCAATTCCTGGAGGTCCAACAACTGCGATGGACTGTTGACCTTGCGGCGATTGCGGAGGTGCGCGCCAACTTTGGTTTCGAAAACCGGCAATCCCTCGGGGTGGCCTTCGCCGAAGAGGCTTGTATCAAAATCTTCATCCGGTCGTCGCTCACCGTGACCCGTGGATTCGCTCATGAAGGGCCATTATGTCACGTCGCTTTTCGTTGCTAGAACCGCCATACGGAGTGGCGCCCTCAAAGTCTCGAGTCACTGGATATTCGATTGTGGTCAGATTTAGGGTCGGCGTTCTTCAACCCGATTCGTAGACAAACCACGGGACCGCTATTTCACCAATTGGTGAGCCGCCGGGGTCTCGATCCCCGCACCTTGGGATTAAAAAAAGCTTGATGAAGGTTGTTGCTCGTCGGCCTTATCGCGTAGATCGTTTGTCTTCAAGGAAACGTGTTGTTGCTTGTCAGTTTCGTCATCGAGGCGGAGTACTCAGACTCAGATCAGACCAAGGCGGCCTGAGATTTCCAAGTTCGGAAGTCTCCAGGAATACCCAGGATTCATTCCGAGTGATGCTTACTGATTCTCGCAACATCTGTCTATCAGCTGTTCCCGATCTCGATTCACTTCCGCTATCGCGATCGTGTTGTCAGTTTCTCCAAATCTCAAAACTACAGGCACACAATCAATATGCATAGTGGCTTCGTGGTCGTCGTCGTGGGCGGCGGCTTCGTGGTTGTCGTGGTTGAAGAAGGCTTCGTGGTGGTCGTGGTTGAAGAAGGCTTCGTCGTCGTCGTCGTGGTCGGCGGCTTCGTGGTCGTCGTCGTGGGCGGCGGCTTCGTGGTTGTCGTGGTTGAAGAAGGCTTCGTGGTGGTCGTGGTTGAAGAAGGAATTGTCGGCGGCGAGGATGTCGTGGTGGCGTTCGATGTCGTTGAGGTCGTTGTCGGCGAGAAAGTCGACGTTGGCCCCGGGTTTGGGTTCGCTGCGGATGCAGAGGATGCGGCTACGAGCGTGGTTGTCGGCGCGGCGACCACGTTGAGATGGTGGGCGACGTGTGAGGTCGACACCGTGCCGGAAGCAACGTCAGGGCGGACATGCGTCAACGCCAGTCCGCCGGCGGCGGTGGTGCCGAGCGCCACTGATCCCGCGACAAGGGCAACTTGGGAACCTGTAACAACAACATTGCCCAGGTTGCTCAACTGGCTTACGATGGGTATATCGAAGAGCCAGGCAAGTGGGCCGATTACCCAGCGCTGGCGACCCACTGAAATGTTCAGAAACGCTCTCACAATCGCGGGATCGAACTGGGTCCCCGCGCAGCGAGTGAGTTCCCTTCGAGCGTCACGAGGTGACATTGCGCTTTTGTAAGATCGGACGGCGGTCATTACTTCAAAAGAGTCAGCCACCGCAACGATTCGTGCGCCGAGGGAAATCTGATCACCTGAGATGCCAAAGGGGTATCCGGTGCCGTCGAAGTTCTCGTGATGCTGCTCAACCGCGAGTCCCCACTCTCCGAGCCAGGCGCTCAACGGTTCGATCATTCGCTTGCCCTCGAGCGGATGCTGGTGGAGAATTTCCCACTCGACAGATGACGGAGCTCCGGCCTTATTCAAAATCTTGACGTCGACGGAGATCTTTCCTACGTCGTGCAACAGGGCCGACCATCTCAGTCGATCGCGGTCGGGCTGAGAAAGCCGAAGTTCGTCGGCGATAAGGTCGGTGTAGGCACGAACACGTTCCGAGTGACCACGGGTACGTCGATCGTGGGAGCTGAGTGCGGTGACCATCGCAAGAATCTGCGTGGCCGTCTCCACCGGCTCGCGATTGCCGGATTGATCGAGCCCGTGCACATAACGGTCAAGCTGGCGCGTTGACCCAGAGCGCCACGCGACAGCAAAGCGAGAGGGAGCGCGATCGGGAAACAAGAGCGACATTTTTAAGAGGCTGGCCAACGGCAAAAGTGGGCGTGCCAACCGTTCTCCAAGAACGGCTGCGACCCACGCAATTATTAGAATCGCGATCCACCAGAGAACCCTCCCCAAGTTTGTGGAGGGGTGAGGAAGTATCTTCGAGGCGCCAAACACCGCCGCGATCGACAGAACAACGGGAACGGCGAATGAAAGAAGGGAGACGAGAATGCCCATCCGCGAACGCGCCAACCACCGTTCACTGCGACCTTCGACTTGCTCCGACACACGAACAGTCTAAGAAGTGAAGTTACGAAAGTCCGTCATTTGTGGGCGATTTGTTGTGCGCGTAACACTCTGGACGCTCGCTAACGTAGCCGAAGGTCAGAGGGAACCCCTGAAAACGGTCGAGGTGTCAAACACGGGAGTGGCCCGTAACGAATCAGCCGGAATGGGTCTTCAACGAAATCAACAACGTGATTTTGGCGAACTGATCCCGTAGTAGGGGTCATTGTGAAAATGTCGCCGACCGAGTGAACTCGTTGACCGGGAGCTGCGTGTGCAAGATTGTCGTTGCTGCCCCACTCCGGTTGACGAGAGGGATCAGCGATCATTTCGAATTTTCGATCTGGTGTGGCGCGAAGTTCGCGTGACGCAGACGCGATTCTGGGCTCGGCGGAAGGCATCGACTAAGTATTTCAACTAACGACGCGATGCACCCGCAACTTTGTTGCGTCGACCGTCTGAACCCGCAGGCGTTACTGAGTAACAGAACATTCGTTATCGATCTGTCTAGGATCAACTGAGATAGAACATCAAATTTGTGGGCCGCCCGGGTCTCGACCCCGGCACCTTGGGATTAAAAGGAGCTTTCAAACTGTTGCGTGGTGTCGGTCCGGTCGCGCATGTCGTTTGATTTCAAGGAAACGCGTTGTCGTGTGTTGTTCTGGTCTCGCAGTGTCGCAGAAACATGAGGCCTACGATGAAGCCTGTTTGAGGTCAGTCCCAACCGCCTGCGTCCTGTTCAGTTCAGTTCACTGCGGACGTTGGAGAACTCTCGCAGCATGGAACGCGTGTTTAGCCAACGAATGTGCACGTGTTATTGGTCAAAGGCCCGAACGCGTGGCTCTCCGTCCATCATTCAACGACTCCTTCGAACTCTTGGCCTTGCTATCGAATGATCAATGTGGTGAGTAATTAATTGAAGTCGCTCCTCTATGGCACCGAGCGTTAAGGATTCAGGCGGCGCTCGTTCGAAGCGGACGGTCCCGTCGTAGCCGCGGTTTGCAGAACATCGTGCACCGCTTCCATCCATAGCGTCACCGCGTACGCTCCAGGGTCAACGTGACCGACCGCTCGCTCGCCAATGTAGCTGGATCGACCCAACGAGGCTCGAATATCTACGGTAGCGGCCGTCCCTTCTTTGGCGACGTTGAGCGCGTTGGTGAAGGCCTCGAGTGGCTCAGCGTTTTGTTCTAACTCTCGTGCAAGTTTGATGCTCGCGGGGAGCAACGCGTCGAGCATGGTGCAGTCACCGGGCACCGCGCCTCCGACTGTCTGCACCCCATCAACGGCAGCCGAAAACGCCTGGGCCCAGTCGATTGCCGTCAAGGTGTCTCGACCGTCCAAGTAAGACGCGGCGCGAAGAAACATGATGGAGTAGAGCGGGCCCGAGGTGCCGCCGACCGTTTCTCGAATCTTGGCGCCAATGTCACGTAAAAGTTTCGAAACAGAGAAAGGCGACTCTACATGCGACAACTGAGCAAAGATGCTTCGCGCACCTCGGGCGAGGCTTGTCCCCAGATCACCATCGCCGACGATTCGGTCCAACTCGGTCAAAGGAACTTCCGCGTCCAGCATCGCCTGAGCGGCGGCTTTCAGACTCAAAAATAGTAACGAATCGGTAGTACTCATGGCGTGGAACTGTTCGTCTCGCAAATCCGCAGGATCGTCAGGGCGAGGAACGACGGCGATCTTCGAGGGAACGTTGCGCACACTCGATCCCGGCCACGCAGGTGCGTGCGTGATGGCATCCAAGAGTTCGGTCATACCGTCGCTCAACTTAAGGACACTGACCGAGCAGCCGTGGGTGTCCAACGCGGTGAGGAAGTTGCCAGTCCATACTCGCTCGATGTCTATCCCTCTTTCGGTGACGGCCTTCACTATTTCACCTGCCACAATGTCGAGCTCACAAGGCGGTGTCGCCCCGAGTCCATTGATCAAAAGGGCGACCTTCTCTCCGGCGCGGACCTTTCCCTCCGTTACCACCTGGTGCGTGAGTCGCTTCGCAATATCGTTCGCCGAAAGCAGGGCCGAGCGCTCGAGTCCTGGCTCGCCGTGAATCCCGAGGCCCCACTCAATTTCATCTTCGCCAAGGTCGAAGTTAGGAACACCGGCGGCGGGAACCGTGCCCGCGGACAGCGCCACGCCCATGGTGGCGACGGACTCCGCGGTGAGTTTCGCCCATCGGGTCACAACGTCGAGGGGGCGACCCCTCGACGCGGCGGCGCCGGCAACCTTGTGGACGAACACCACACCGGCGAGCCCTCTCGCTCCGACCTTGCCACCTCGGGGCAGTGCGACATCGTCCGCCACCACCACTATTTCGACGTTGACACCTTCTCCGCGAGCGATCTCGGCGGCCAGGCCAAAGTTCAGGCGATCACCGGTGTAGTTCTTGATGATCAACAACACGCCCGCAGGGCCAGCCACCGCTCGGATCGCGGTCAACACGGCGTCCACTGAAGGCGAGGTATAGACCTCGCCAACAACCGCTGCCCCTAACATTCCGTCACCGACGTAGCCACCGTGAGCTGGTTCGTGACCTGCACCTCCGCCGGCGATCACTGCCACATGATTCGGGTTGCGTTCGGTGTCAACGACGATATTCCAACCTTCGATTCGAGCGAGGCCCGACGACGTGGAGGTCAGGCCGACAATGGCGTCGCGGACAAAGTCCGACGACGCGTTCATCATTTTCTTCACTTCCGCGCCAACCTTTGGGAGAGAATTTGCTCGAGACGGTCAGAAAAACCAACAATGTCGTCACTCGTGGTGTCGTGTGAACACATCAACCTGACCTCTGACGTCACGGGATTCCAGGTTTGAAACACAGCGTACTGACGAAGTTCCTCGTCGACGCCCTCAGGGAAAATCGCGAAGACCGCGTTTGCCTGCGTCGCCTGGGTCACTACAACTTCGGGCAGTGCGACGAGGCGTTCACGCAGTAGTGCCGCCATCGAGTTCGCGCGAGTCGCGGCCTCACGCCAGAGATTCCCCTCCAGCAGCGTAACGAATTGTGCGGAGATGAACCTCATCTTTGACGCCAACTGCATGTTGAATTTGCGAATGTACTTGATCCCTTCGGTCGCGTCGGGGTTCAGGACCACAATCACTTCGCCAAAGAGCAGTCCGGCCTTTGTTCCGCCAAAGGAAATGACGTCGACACCGAGATCGGTGGTGAACTCACGAAACGGAACTCCCAGTGACGCCGCGGCGTTCGAGAGACGCGCGCCGTCCATGTGGACCTTCATTCCGAGGCGGTGTGCGTGCGCACAGATCACCCGAATTTCATCCACGCTGTACAGCGTGCCGACTTCGGTACTTTGCGTTATGGAGACGACGGAGGGCTGAGCGTTGTGTTCGTTGTTGAAGCCGTGCGCTCTTCGATCAATGAGCTCCGGCGTCAGCTTTCCGTCGGGCGCGTCGACGGACAGAAGCTTCATGCCGGCCACGCGTTCGGGGGCAGCGCACTCGTCGGTATTGATATGCGCAAGGCTCGTGCAAATGACGGCTCCCCACCGTGGCATCATGGACTGCAAGGCGATGACGTTGGCTCCCGTGCCATTGAATACGGGAAAACCCTCGGCCAGTTCTCCAAAGTGCGAACGTAGGACCTCTTGAAGACGCTCAGTGTAGACGTCGCGCCCGTAACTCATCTGGTGACCGACGTTCGAAGCGACGACCGCCTCCATAACCTGCGGGAGCGCGCCCGCAAAGTTGTCAGAATCGAATGTGTACATAGTTTGCTCCTTAATGAAAATTGTGTAAATCCCTACGGTGGTGATGAGAGTTGCGCGCGAGGCACGTGGTTGACGCTCTAAGACATCACCGCTATCGGAACGTTGGTGCTCGCTTGATCACATGCCAATGGCCCACTCCAAATTCAGGTTCGTCAGCGTGGTGTCCGTTGGTTGACCCATCTCATCCCAACCAACCAGGTGGTAGTACTGCAGGAGACGCGTTTGAAAGTTCGACTCCTCTAACACGACTCCGAGGTGTCGCCCCGCGTCGATGGGCTCGCGATGGAATCTCTCTGGGAGACGGTCGGTGTCGGCTCCCAACCCTTCGCGCAAGTTGTACACCCGCATGAGTTGCCACCGGCGACGTCCCCAAAGGAAAATCTCGTAATCACTGGTTTTCCAGCCGGTCACGGCGCTCACTACTCTCGCGACGTCGGGCAACGTGAGTTCGCGAAGCGGCGGTCCGGCGAAGAGCGACACGCACAACGCATCAAGACCGCTCCACATGTCGAGTAGGACGCTGGTCCGCGACACTCGTCGAAGGTTGAGTTCCGCCATTGGTTCCCATTCAGGGAATCCAATCGTGCGCATCTGATCGAGACCGTGGGGATAGCCATCGACCGGATCAAAATCTACGTCGTGCTCTACTATCTCGTACCTCGGCCCGAGTGGACTCACGGCATAGGCCAGTGCCTGTCCCCCCGAGGCGCGCGGGTCGAACGACACCATCTCCAGGCCCTTTACTTCCATCGCGCACTCCTGCGCTTCGGCGTCGAGGCACCGCGCAGCACGTCGGACACCCTGTGCGAGCCATTCGACACCGGGACGATTTAGAGACACGTCTTCGAGAAGCTCCAGCAGTCGCTCCTCCTCACCGAACTTCGGCACGGTCCCTCGCAGTTCTGCGGCGCCGAGGAGCCCCTTCTCTCCTACTTCGCAGACGAACGAGATCGTGAAGGCGAGCGACACTGGGTCGACGCCCCAGAGGTGGCAAGCGGCGTTGAGATTCAAGAGTGTGTCGATGTTGGTGATGCCGAGACCCAGAGCGAAGGCGCCAAGAGCTTCCTCGTGGAGGCCACCCGCGCGATCATCGAGCGCGTTGGCGTAGAGCTTTATGCAGTCATTAGGACACCCCGGACAGTTGTCCTCACTCTTCGTCACGCGTTGGCGAAACAGCTCAGAAGATAACTCCCCCAGAGGCGGAATCTTGCTGGTGGCGTAGTTGAACGAACCCACGTAGCCCTCCATGGAGTTCGCCTGCGTGATCCACGCGCCAAAGCCCGGCGACGAATACTGACTCTCGGTCAGCACGTTGTGCATCATGCGCTCGCGGTAACCCTCGGTCATTTCAATCAGCGTTGCGGTGTCGGCACACGCGGGTGTCACACCGTCCACCAAGACCACGGCCTTTAGATTCTTGGCACCCATAACGGCGCCCATGCCCATGCGCGCCGCCGGGTGAGTTCGATCGGTCACCACGCTGGCAAAACGGACCAAACGTTCTCCGGCGAGTCCAATCGTCGCTACGTGAGCCGCAGGGCCGTAGGACGCCTGGAGTAGGTCAGTCGTTGCGGCGGTATCTTTTCCCCACAGTGACGAGCCATCGTGCAGCGAAGCGACGCCTTCAGCGACCACTAAGTACGTTGGCCGCTCTGCCCGCCCTGTGAGAACAATCCCTTCAAAACCCGAAGCCTTGAGAGCAATGCCGAACGGGCCCTCGACTCGCGATTCTCCCACGCCTCCGGTCAGTGGCGACTTGGCGACCACCGCACATCGAGCTAATCCCACGTACGGTTGTCCCGCGACCACGCTGGACCAGAACATGAGCAGCGCCTCTGGGTCAAAAGCGTCGAGTCCCGAGCGGGTATCGGTCAAAAGTCGCCGTACCCCCATGAGTCCGCCGCCCACGTAACTACGCCACTCTTGTTCGCTCGGTGTCGTAACGCCGATTTCGCCCGAACTCAGATTGATTTCCAGCACTCGTCCGTGGTACCCGACGCCGTTCATCCTCTAAAGGCTCCTGCGCGTCCCTTCGAAGTGATCATCTCAACGAAGACCACTTCGCACCAGTTCGCGCACATTCTGGCCCCGTTCATCACGAGAGCAACGAGTCATTGGCCTCCACCAAGGGCACTTGACAGTCCTCGTTGAGGGCGTGCCACAACTCGTCGGGAATCTCGATACCGGCGAGTCGAACGTTTTCTTCAATCTCGGCCGGTGAGCGCGCTCCGACGACAACCGAGGCAACGGCCGGGTGCCGGTAAGGGAACTGCAGCGCCGCGGCCTTGAGGGGCACTTCGAAACGAGCACAGACTTGTTCCATCGCGAGCGCTCGGTCCTTGATGTGTGGGGGACACGGCGCGTAATCGAACGTCGCGTCGTCGCCGGGCGAAGCGAGGACGCCACTGTTGTAGGCCCCCGCGACGATCACCTTCACCTTTCTGGCGAGTGCCTTGGGTAAGAGCTCACGCAGAGCGTCTTGGTCCAAGAGAGTCCAGCGTCCCGCAATTAAGACGCAGTCGACGTCAGTCTCTTCGACAAAACGAACGGCCGGCTCTGAATAGTCGGTGCCTATCCCGACCGCGCCCACGACGCCTTGGCCGCGAAGGTCGACCAGGGCGCGACACGCTCCGGTCAGGGCTTCGTCGATGTGGTCCTCGGGGTCGTGAACGTGAACAATGTCGACGTAGTCGAGATTGAGTCGAGCCAAGCTTTCTTCGAATGAGCGCATGGCGCCGTCGTAGGAGTAGTCGAATACGGGGATCTCGGTTCCCGTGTTCTTGTAGAAGGGACTACCTTCAAAAAACTGTGTCGTGTCAACGTCGTACTTCGAATCACCGATCGACGTGTCGCGAAGTAGTCGACCTACTTTGGTAGTGAGCGAAAAAGACGATCGGGGAAAACTCGCAAGGGCACGGGCAAAGTGTCGTTCGGCCTTCCCGTAGCCGTACAGTGGCGCCGTGTCGAAGTAGCGAAGCCCCAGTTCGTAACCTCTCACCACGGTGGCGTACGCGACGTCATCACTGACGGGTTGAAAGAGTCCACCCAAGGGTGCACTTCCCAGTCCAAGGCGGGTGATCTGAACGTCCCGAATCGTAGTCACGTCGGTTGGTCTCATGGACTATTTTCCTCCAATACCGCCACCGCTCGCACGGGGCAGCCGTCACCGCCCACGATGGGCAGCGGCAATATGATGACGTCGCATTCGTCGGGTAGCGACGACATATTGACGAGGTTCTCGACGATCACCACGTTGTTCTGAAGAAGAATCTGGTGCGCGTTATCGCCGCTTTGGTCCACCGACGGGCAGTCGATCCCAACCAAGCGCACGCCAGCTCTCACGAGTACGTCGGCAGTGTCTGAGGTCAAAAAGGCGTGGTGACCGAAGTAGCCCTCCGGGTCTTCATCGATGCGATTGGACCAACCCGTTCGAAACAGAACTCTTGGTTGAGTGATTTCGGGTAGGTGTTCGCATTCGATTGGGACGTCGTAAGCCGAAGTCGGAATGTCAATGATCTGACAGCGCCCAATGAGACAGTCCAGGTCCACTGCTTCAACTGTTATGCCGTCAGCAACGAAGTGCGAGGGTGCGTCTAAGTGCGTTCCACAGTGCGAGTCGAACGTGAGTTTGGTTCCTCTCCAACCGCTGACGGCGATGTCCGAATACGGAGTCACTGATGGCGCAAAGTGATCCGGATGATTGGTGGGCATATCCTCTCGGATGGCCATGGACAGTTCAACGTAGGTTCTCTTCGTAGTCACCCTTGCAGTCTCACCCTTCGGACGTTGGTCGACTGAGAATCTGATCTACATCAGACTCGGAGGTCTCGTTCAGGCGATCAAAGTCGAAGACGACGTCCAACTCTGGATCGAACACGTTGGGCTGGGTCTTTCGAAGGTAGAACACCCAACACGCTCCCAGCGCGAGCCAGATCACGACCGCGAGTTGCACGCTCCGGCCGTAGGTCCACCCGGCTTTCCACAATGACAAGAGATAGGACTTTTCAATGACGAAACAGACGACGACGACACCGAGTGCAGGTACCACACCGTGCATCCATACCTGAAACTCGGAGCGCTTGAATCGCCAGTGATAGACAAAATTCGCAATGTTTACCGAGAGATACGTCAAGAGAGCCAAGAGAGAGGACATTGTGCCAGTCCAGTTGTACTGGTTGACGGTGCCGAGCAAAGCGCCTAGGAACAACGTGATCAACACCGTCACGATAAGTCCCAACGTCATGGCGTTATTGGGCACTCGATCCTTCGCGCCGACCCTTCCAAACACGCGTGGGGCAGCCCCCTGACGGCCCATGGCGTAGAGCGTCCGGCTGCTCGCCACGTTCTGCGCGAGAAAAATCGCAGCAATGGAAGAAAAGGCAATGACTGAGATGAGCGCCTGACCGGAAGACCCCCAATAGCGATTCGCTATGGCGGCGACTGGGGTACCGCCAGACGCGGCAACTTTCAGTACCTTTGCGAGGGGTAGGGCGGCGACGAAGCCCAGGCCCGTAATGATCCAATATATGCCCACAGTAATGACGGCCACGACCGTAGCGATGGGAATGAACTTTCTCGGGGTCTTCGTCTCTTCGGCTAGCGTCGAGACCGCGTCAAAGCCGACATTGGACTGGATGCCAAAGACGAGAGCGCCGAAAATGGCTCCGGAACCTCCCAAAGCAAAGGACGGGTTGAAACTGTGCAGGGCGTCGGCTCCTGTGAACTGACCGTTTCGGCCCTGCACGATGAATATTGTCAGCATTAGTGCGAACACGACGATTGATTCGGTAATCATGAATACGACGGTGCTCCTAAGACTCAACGATATTCCGCGATAGTTAAAGGCGACGACGATGCCCGTCATCAACAGAACACCGACGGCCCAGGTCCAGTAGCCGGTGTGCAGACCAGCCTGACTCAACAGGTCGTTAAAGAACAGAGCTCCGATCCCCGGAAGTACGACTTGGGCCATGAGGTAGAAACCATTAAGGATCCATCCCGCGAAGATCCCGGTCCCGGGGTTCGTTGCTCTACGCATCCACGTGTAGGAGGCTCCGGCACTCGGAAGTGATCTCGACAGCGACGCGTACGACAAGGCGGTCGGCAGCGTCACGACCATGGCCACGATGAACACGAAGGGAACGACTTTGCCCGCCGCCGCCTCCATCGGCGTGAAATTGAAGTACAGACCACTGGCCGGTGACATGATGATCGCACCCAGCACGGCCGCGCCCACCCATGTCATGGAGTTCGAGCGCAAGCCGTGGTTCGTTGCCTTCTCGTTCTCGGAACTTTCGACTTCAGTATCACTCACGTGTTTCTCCTCATTGATTGTTGAACTTCAAATTGGGGGATCAACTCTTGCGATGGGGGATACCGCACTTACGTCCGTACTACCTCGTGCCCGGCGGACACGGTTATACGAAAAGCAATGAAAAGCGCAATCCAAAGAGGTGAGATTCGACACTTAGCGGACACGACGTCGCGAAAATTGAAGGCTTGATCGATGGCCCTCCACGATGAACTCGTGCACTCTTACGCCCCTCACCTAAACAGATTGGCGAATGTTAAGGCGGGCAGCCGTGCATGTAAAGTAACTATTTATGATGTTTGACATCACGAATAGTGATAGCCAACCGGACCTGCGCCTCCTCGTCACTTTCTCACACGTAGTCCGATTAGGGTCAATGACCGCTGCGGCTGGCGTCCTGGGTTACGTTCCTTCCGCTGTGTCACAACAGATAACAGCTTTGGAGCGAAGCCTCGGTGGAGTGGAGTTATTCACTCGTAGTTCGGGACGGCGCCTCGCGATAACGGCTGCCGGGAGATTGTTGACCGAAGCGGTGGATGAATTACTCGTGGCCGCCGCGACCTATCAAGACATTGCTCACTCGGTGTCGCACGGCGAGGGTATGGAACTCATCGTTGGTGCCTACGAGACGGCCGTAAGCCACCTCCTTCCCGCGGCGCTGACAAAGCTGATGAGTGCCGACACGAAGACGATGATCCAAGTGATAGAAGTCGAGACGCGTGACGGACTCCCTATGTTGGAACGTGGTGAACTCGATCTTTTAGTTGCTTCGCGATACCTTCACGAAGATCCGCCCTACTACTCGGACAAATTGGCAATCATGAAATTGGGATGTGAGCAACTTCTACTCACCTCCTCGTCGGACAGCGGCAACGTGACGCCAAACTTTTCGCAGTGTAAGGATCTCGACTGGGTGGCGGGAGCGCCGGACGACATTGACCGGAAGCTACTTCACCGGTGGGCGGGTACTCTTGGCTTTGAACCACGGGTACGCTTCGAAACTCGGAGTTGCCACACGGCTATTGAACTCATTGCCAGTGGGTTGGCCGTTGGGTTGATTCCGGCGTCGGTAATTCACGCTTTCCGCGAACCGAGGAATCTCTCGCTCGTCGACCTCCCATCATCGACGCCAACTCGCGAGGTGCTAGCGATCACTCGTGCGCGGTTCAACATGCCCATCGTTAATGACTTGATGAATCTTCTGGGTGACGTGCCTTATATAACGTGAGGGCGAGATGTTTCGCACGACTCGCTCCTGAGGATGTCGCCGTCTATCTTGCGGTAAATCCCCCGTCCAAGACGAGCAAGCTTTCCAGCTTCGAAGTTGACGTGGATCGGTTACAGTTCTTGGATCTTGAGTCTGGTGACGCCATTTGGGGGTAGCGCGGGGCGTATCTCTAGTTCACGTGGAGGGTTTATCGATTGGACGCCGAGAGGGGTTGCGGCTGCTTTTCTTCGATCGATCTCGAAGGATGCGAGGCAACTCAACCAGAGTTATTGATCTTTCATGGATTCATGACTTTGCGAAGCCGACTCTACCGGCGTAATGACGAGATTTCGAAAGCTGACATCGAAGCCGCCGCCTTTCGGCGCGGCGCACATCACTCCCGCAAACGTTTCTCGGCCGGGAGGCAAGTACAGTTGAGCCGAAAACTCCTCTGGCGCTCCGTCCAACGAACGGTGCACTTCGACAGCGTTGCCTCGATGAGAGATGCGAATGCTCAAATGATCGAAGGAGTCAGGTAAATCAGTGAGCATCCAGTTGGAGTAGTCGAAGGTGACAACAGTAGAAAACCTCGGTCGTCCATCAAGAAACTCAATGCCCGTCTTGAACCATTGACGATTATCGACGCGCACCATGACGCCTGCTTGATCGTACTGCTCCTTTAAATCACCGTGGACATCGACGGAAAGGTCGAAATCGCCCGCGATCATCTCTCCGAAAAGGTGCCCGTTGTCTCGAACGGCCTTGATTCCTTCTCCGGTCACACGCCAAAAATCGGTCGAAGCCTCCGTGACTATGTTGAGATCTCTCTCGTTTGAGCTCCACTCGGTTGGCTCATTCATCCACTCCACGACACACTCTCCTACCAAATTGTTTGGTCCAACGCCGCATGTGACTTGAACTGAACTTGTTTGAAACGACAATGCTCGACACTCTAATTGGGGAAAATTGAGATTGCCGTCGGTGCCAACGCACATTTAGTTGGCATTTGATTTTCAGAGAACTCGTCTGGGAATCGACTGCAGCAGTTCCAATGTCTTGAAGTTGTTTCAACAGCGATTTGTCGGACATATACATTTGCTAGTGAGCCGCCTGTGTCTCGATCCCGGCACCTTGGGAGCCATTTTGGAGTATTCGGGGCCATCGCTGAACGTTCAAATCTGCTGGTCAAACGAGGCGGGTGGTTCGTCAGCGTTCTCTAAAATGCTCCCAAGTCTGTTCTCTTGGCTAGACCAATGGCTAGACAAAGGTTCGTACTCCGATCTAGCCAATGTTCGTTACGATTCGAGCGTCGGTGAGGTCATAGAACTCCGATTCGGAATCGACTAGGTCAATCGTGGGGAAGTCGGGAAATGAGAATCGACCCTCATGCTTGGTTGATCAAATGAATCTCTCCTTACGTCGGCGCTTTGGCTCATTGCTTTTGTCTCACAAAGTGAACAGTGTGAATCCGTCCGTCTTTCCATCGTTGGTAACGGTGGACCTGCCATCCAGTTGCGCCCCAGCGGTTGATCATGTCTTGCATTCGCTTCGAGGCGGCCCAAGGCATTCCGAAGCCAAGTCTCTCTTTCGCGTACTCGTACTGCGGCATCATGACCTCCTTTTCATCCGGATTGAAACGTATGGTGGCAATCATTGTCGGAGCCATGATCGCAATCTTGCACTGCTGTTGACGCCTAATTTTGTGTTGAGGAAAATTGCGGCTTAGGTGGATTGGACCATAGAAAATGACTGAGTCCGACATCGCTCCGGACTTGCGAAAGTTTTTGACCGATTCAACGAACGAGGATGCAGGCGGCCTTCGCCGAGATGCTCAGAGCGGGACGCATCTCTCATCGTGGCTTGAGCGCACTGTCGAGTTTGCTGGCTAAACGATTGATCGATTCTGCATCAAGTGGTCCGGGTTCGTTTATTTTCTTAATTAGGACTTTTGGTCCTGAAATGTATACGCCCTCGTGTTTATACGGCTTACCCATGATAAAGCGTGGAAGTACCGCTCCGCTCCAGTCACCCTCAATAAAAACAAGTGCAGGATGAATTGGAATTGAAGGATCGTCGACTACTTGTGCCAGGGGAATCACCAAGGCGTAGATCGATTCAATTTCGGACGTGCGGTCCTTGCCCCCAACGTACAAATGCATGTTTACGTCAGTGAACGAAGCAGATTTGTACTGAATTCTGCCGCTCCATTTTTTCGAGTCAATTATCCAAACCCCAGACGGCGCTACAACAATGTGGTCAAAGTTCGACCTGGCCCCTGGCACTTGACGATCAGTGAGGATAATCGCTGCGCCATTCAGCCTTTGATGGAGAGACACATCCATCAAATACTCACCGGTTGCGCCTTTAAGCCATTTTCGATCTCTTCGCAGTCGGTGTTCTCTAAGTGCAGCGGTCCCGCCGACAGGATTAATGCCCAAATGCGTTGGACTGTACGAGCTCGAGTCTCGGGTTTGTAGTTCGTCGACACTACTGAAGGTTTCTGTGTCCGACGAGCCGAATCCTTGTTCGGTTAGTGACCATACGCCCCATGCAGAATTATGGATTACACCATCTCGTTTCAAGAGAGTCCGCGACCAACCTAAGCGTCGGTAGATCTCAGATAGTCCATCGTTTTTCTCGGACCGAACTGCCAATTGTTCGACGGAGAAGCCTTGGCTCTGAATTACTTCATTGTTGATTTCCTCAACTCGACCAGTCCCACCCAGCTTCCGGATCGCTTCGATGGTAGGAGGCATCAATTCTCTGGCACTTGGCAAGCGATCGTTTTCACTCATCCGTGAAATCTATACCGCTGGAGTCCGTGCTTCTAAAGATTGACCGTACGTGGTTGATGAATTAGAACTGAAAATAAGAGCACTTTTGCGATCAACTTCGTTTCAGAATCAGGCGCGAATAATTATTTGAACAGAAAATCGTCTAGCGCATAATTCGAATTTGATGTTCAGTCCAAATCAAGTTGAAGTCATTCGCCATCCTCGATATTTCTTCAAGTTTGATCGAGTTGGCCATCGGCTCTTTGGAATCGGAGGAGTTCCTAAGGGTTTTGGGGAGATGAATCGCGCTGATATTTCACCACCAGCTACCACTTCGAAAGTCCTTGTAGTTGGTTCGTAGCTCCAACCTTTTGAGCAAATGAACATCAACTGACCGGTTTCCCATCGAACACCAACGAGCCAACCGGGACAACCGGTGGTTGGGCACTTCCTCCGGCTTCCGGTCGTTCGACCTTCAATTGATCCACCAAGGCTTCGAAATTTCAGGCCTTCTTCGATGCAAGTGTCACCGAAAGGAAGATTCCGTGGCCACGGTCCGAGTTTCGAAATATCTACAATCGACATATGTTGCAGGGGCCTCCGTCGTATTGTTGAATGATTGCGGTCATTCGGATCAGAGTACTCACTTTTTGAAAATGGAGTCTCGGTGATATTCGAGAAATCCCTCTTGGCGTCTGGTGAACTCTCCGACGTTCATTCCTAGATCGAGTTGCCATTTGTCCGCGACCTCAGGTTTGAGAGATGGACTTTGCAGAATGACGCCGTTTCTCTTAAAGGAAAGGTACCCGCGATCAAATAAATGGTCGACGTGTGGAGAAAGCAACAAACCGTTGGAGCCATCAAGTCGCTCCGAATCATTCGATTGGCTCCATGGCTTTATGTGGCTCGCTCGAAGATGACGCTGTTCGGTAATTCCCGTTAGGCGACAGTTCTTTTCAATATGGGCGACTTCCTTCTTGAAAAAGCCCTGCCCCCTTCGAGCCAAGGAAAGTGCTCGAATTTCAGTAGGGCCAATGTCGGTTCTTGTACGAAGTCGCGAGTCCTCATCGTCGACCCTGTTATCGGACAATTCAAGGTCTCGTTCGGCCAGGCCCTCGGCAGCAATCTCATGAAGGTCGACGTGACATGCACTCTTGTACAGAGAGCCGAGGTTCTCTGGAATGGAATACAGATACTCCATATTGACTCGACCTTGTTTGTTGATGGGTCCGTAGAAAGCGGGTCCTAAGAGCAGATACTCGCTGAGCATTGATTTAGGGTCAAAGGTATCGCTGAGTTCTTGGAATTCGACATTAACGAGCCAGCCATCTTCGTTCCAGTACTGGTTTGCAAATTCGAAGTCGGGTCGTGGACAAGATCGCGCTCTATTCATGACGACCCCGACAGCCTTGATTGACCCTCCAAAGTACGAAAAGACGCAATCTCCCGGCTCAGCGAGCAGCATGGAGTCGTAGGCGGCGCGATGGCGACTAAGTTTGTCGAGTTTCGGCGACCACATGTAGCCGCCGGGAATTTCATGCTTGTAGGTCCTGCCTTGATTGACCCACCAGTAGTTCATTTGACTTTGAACTCATGAGGTGAGTTCCAACGGGCGAACCGAGTCATTGGCGGAGCTTAGGACCCGATGGTGTCAAGGAGTGCCCGAACGTCCGTCAAAACGGTTTCTGCGTTCTGTATAGGAGATCCCGACGTACTTTCGTTGAGAAGGAACCGGAGTAATGCCGAATTCGGTGGCCCGTCCAGGTTTAAATCCCGGCACCCTGGGAGCGCTTTTCCAAAGTATGGGACCATCGCTCACAATGCAAATCCACTGGTCAAACGGGGAGGGTCGTTCGCCCGAATTCTCTGAAATTCTCCCGGGTCTGAACTCTTGGCTAGACGAATGGCTCGACATGGGCTCGTACTCCGGAATAGCCACTGTTCGT